>Ga0180434_10000800_pt1 | contig 46052 bp, 36 predicted proteins | sample SS_ome_7_FD_132453 | JGI IMG/M metagenome (GOLD analysis project Ga0180434, IMG submission 132453) | Hypersaline lake sediment archaeal communities from the Salton Sea, California, USA - SS_1_D_2 metaG | ecosystem: Environmental > Aquatic > Non-marine Saline and Alkaline > Hypersaline >... | reverse complement strand
GTCCAATATCGTGCTTATACCCAACCATCCGCCGGTGGCGCAGCTTCTAGCCGAGCCGACGGAGGGCGATGCGCCCTTGCTTGTGGCCTTCGACGCGAGCGGCTCAAGCGATATAGACGGGCCGATTGTCAGCTACGAATGGGACTGGGAAGGAGACGGTGTCTATGACCACGATTCGGAAAGCGTCGCCGAAGTGGAGCACACCTACGACATCGCCCAGGCCTACGACCCGCGGGTGCGCGTGACCGACGAGCACAACGGCACGTGCACGGCGAGTGTCACGGTTACGGTCGGTGACTGGCATATATTCACGGCGGTTGATGAAACCGCCGCTTTCTTTACCGACATAGAGCTGGTAAATGGAAATGCCGCCATCTGCTACAACACAAGTCTCTCATTCAAGGGGGAACTTGTATACGTGCGGGCGAACGACGCTTTGGGAACAACCTGGGGTGAGCCGGTGGTCGTGGATGATGAGGTCTGGGCAAGCCCTTCTTTAGCTGTCGTTAATGGCCGTCCCGCCATAGCGTACTACAACTTGGAGGATCATAAACTCATGTACGTGCGAGCGAACGACGCCAATGGAGATAGCTGGGGAGAGCCGTTTACCGTTACAGATGCTAGCATGCGCGATAACTATCAGCGTCTATCTCTCGTAGTGGTCAATGACCGACCGGCTATAGCCTACGAGGGCAATGAGCCCGACGGCCTGGCCTATATCCGGGCTCTTGACGCCGACGGCGATAGTTGGGGAAGCCCTATACTCGTGGCTTACATGTATATGGCTAACTACAACTCGATGGCGATGATTAATGGAAACCCGGCTATCAGCCACATCAGCTACGAATTTACTGAAGACATCTACATTCTTAAATATGTTCGAGCCCTTGACGGCGGGGGAAACACCTGGGGCTCTCCCATCGCCCTGGGACCCATGGATGTTCGAAAAAGCTCCCTTGCCGCCATCAATGGCAATCCGGCTGTCAGCTATACTGGCTGTTTGGGCGATATACTCATCCTGAAATACGTGCGGGCGGATGATGCCAGCGGCAGCGCTTGGGGAGCTCCGCTGATCGTGGGGAGCGAATTAGACGATGCTGAGTGGCCCACTCTGGCAACTATCCACGGATGTCCCGCAATTAGTTATGCTGTGGCTTCGGGCGTCACCAGCATTCTTAAATACGTGCAGGCGGCTGACCCCAACGGAACTAACTGGCACAGTCCAATGACCGTCCAGCTACCCGGATCCGACCACGGCGGTGCAACTTACATGTCAATGGCTGAAGTCAACGGCCATCCCGCCATCAGCTACTACTTCCAAGATCCTGCACATAACATCGCCCAGCTCCGGTATGCGGTGTACCATTAACCTGTGGCGAAGGCGAAAGCTAAAGTAATCGGCGGGGGGCTGGCGGGCTGCGAAGCGGCCTGGCAGCTTGCGCGGCGCGGCGTGGATGTGACGCTTTATGAGATGCGCCCGCGCGCCAACACGCCGTTTCACCAGACGGCGCATCTCGCCGAGCTCGTCTGCTCCAATTCGTTCAAGTCCGACGACCCGCTGCGAGCGCCGGGAATGCTCAAAGCGGAACTCAAGCGGCTCGGCTCGCTGCTGATGGACGTTGCGGACGAAACGCGCGTTCCCGCGGGCGCGGCGCTGGCGGTGGATCGCGAGCACTTTTCCGCCGCCGTCGAGCGCGGCCTGGAAGGGCTGGACAACGTGCAGATAGTCCGCGAGCCGGTGGAGTCGCTGCGCGGTTTCTTGGACGAGCCGGGCGCGCCGGTGATACTTGCCACCGGCCCGGCCACGCATCCGCCGGTGTTCGCGGAACTCAAGCAGCTTCTGGGCGGCGACTCGCTTTACTTCTACGACGCCACGTCGCCCATCATCGCGGGCGATTCGCTCGATATGTCGCGGCTGTTTTTCGCCAGCCGTTACGGCAAAGGCACGGGCAACGATTACCTGAACGCGCCGCTCGACGAGAATGAGTACATTGCGTTCCGGCGCGCGCTGCTTGCTGCCGAGCTTGCGCCGTTGCACGGGGGCGACGAATTCGTGCCGTTCGAGGGCTGCCTGCCCATCGAAGAACTGGCGCGGCGCAGTGAGGGCGCGATGCGCTTCGGGCCATTGCGGCCTGTGGGCTTGAAACGCGAAGGCGGGAAGGTCGAGGGCCTGTACGCCGCGGTGCAGCTTCGCCGCGAAGACGCGCTGCAAAAAGCGTGGTCGCTCGTGGGCTTCCAGACGCGACTTACACAGAAGGCGCAAAAGGAAGTCTTCGCTCGCATCCCCGGCCTTGAGAACGCGTGCTTCCTTAGGTTTGGCCGGATGCACCGCAACAACTACATCTGCGCGCCCAGGCACCTGCTCCCAACGCTGCAATTGCGCGCGCATCCCTACATCCTCTTCGCCGGGCAGCTGACGGGATTGGAAGGCTACGTCGCGGCGACCGCAACCGGGTTAGTCGCAGGGCTGAACGCGGCGCGGCTGGCGCAGGGAAGTAAGCCGCTCGAATTTCCGCACGAGACTGCAACCGGCGCAATGCTTCGTTACATGGTGGAAGCCGATCCGGACGACTATTCCCCCACCGCGTTTATGCTCTCGATGCTGCCGCCGATAACAGGAACGCGCGGCAAGCGCGCCCGCCATCAAGCGCTTTCCGAGCGGGCGAAAACTAAGCTCGAATCCTTCGTCCGTGAGCGCATTCCGGCGAAATGAGCGCGGCAAATATCCCGATGTCGTAAAATAGTGCGGGGATAGGCATGCTGCCGGACGAAAAGCAAAAAGTCCTGTTCGTGCGCTTTTCGGCGTACGGAGACATCATTATGTGCCTGCCGGCGCTCGCGCACTACATCTCGCTGCGCCCGCAGGACGAAGTCCACCTGGCTATCTCCCCGCGCTTCAGCGACATCGTGCGCCACCTTCCCGGCATCGCCAAGCTCCACCATTACGCGCCGCAGCGCAACCTGCGCGGCTTCAGCGACTACGCGCGCTGCGCGATGGAGCTTGCGGCGCAGCGGTTCGACGCCGTGTTCGACTGGCAGGCCAATCCGCGCTCGCGGCTGCTCGTAAGCACGCTGCTGGCGCGCCAGGTTTACTCGTTCGACCGGCGGGTGCGTCGCCACCAGCTCGACAAGTGTGTAAACACGCTGCTCGCAGCGGGACTGGAGCCGCTGGGCAACATCGTGCCGCTTCCACTGTCCAGTCCGAGTGACGAGGAATGGGCGCAGCAGACGGTATCCAGCCTGGCGCCGGCGAGCGCTTATATCGCGCTGGGCATCGGCGGATTCTGGGAAACCAAGCTGTGGCCGGAGGAGAACTTCACGCGCCTGATGGATTTGATGAACGTGCGCGGCGAATTCCATTTCGTCATTCTTGGCGGAAGCGATACACGCGAGCTTGAGCGTAGCCGTCACATCCACGACGCGCGCCCCGAATACTGCACGAACCTCTGCGGGCACACGTCGATCGGCCAGGCCGCCGCGCTGGTGCGCGCCTGCGACCTGACGATTAGCCACGACACGAGCGTTATGCATCTGGCGTGGTCGCAGGGACGCCCGGTCATCGGCATCTTCGGCGCGACCGACCCGGTGCGCACCGGTCCGCAGGGCAGCGCGTCGTACGCCTTCGCCGCGCACGAGCTTGCCTGCCATCCCTGCTTCCGCGGCCGCTGCCGCCTGCCGCGAATGGAATGCCTGCTGCGCGTAACGCCCAAAGACGTGGCGGGCCTCGCTCATGAGATGCTGGGACAGCCGCCGGCTGAGAGCGAAGCCGTCCTCAGCGCCTTCGAGCAGTAGCGTTAACTTCTACAATCTACGGAAAATCAAACCGCGCGATGCGGTTGGCGACGCCCTCTAAGATGAGTAGCGCGCCCGCCGCGCCGTCGTAGTAAAGCTCCTGCGGGCCCGCGAGGAACAGCGTTTCCTGCTGAAGCGACAGCGGCGCTGGCAGCGGCCAGACGCCCACTGCGTAATCCGCCAGGTCCAGCGCGAAGATTGCGTCCTCGTTGAAGCTCGCGGCCAGCAGCGCGTCGTCGGTCAGCGCCATATCGGAGATAAACGTCTTCCCCGTGCCGATGCGGATGGGATTGGTGAGCCCGCGCTCGATCAGCCAGCTTTCGGTATTAATCGCGTATGCGCGGCCGTTTACCAGGCTTCCCGCTAGCAGCCGGCCGCGCTCCTCGTCGTAAAGCAGAGTTCCCGCGCCAACAACGCCGAGGCTTACGCTTTCCTCGATCCTCATCGTATCCAGGCTGTATACTTCAACGATACTCGGCGTCGTCACGAACGGGTTGTAGTCCTCGTCGAACGACACGTTGCCCGCCTGCGAGATGGCAAGCAGGTACTCGCCCACCTGGACGATCTCCACCGCGTTTTCGCCCGAAAGCGTTATGGTGAATTCCATCAGGTGGCTGTCAATGCCGATAACTGCGACCTGCGCCGGGTTGTATTGTGTTTCCTCCCCGGCCTGCCCGAACTCGTAGATGTTCGCCAGCGGCACGAACACGTAATCCTCATTAGCCCACAGCCTGCCGGGCCCCAGGAATGCCAGGCCGCCCGATTCAAGCTGCACCGACCACAATTCGCTGCCGTACGCCGGATCGAACGCGTAGATTGTGTTGTTGCCGTTGCAGGCGACGAAACCCACATCCTCGCTCACGAAGATGTACGACGGCGACGACCATTCGGGGAATGTAAGCCCCCCGATCTTAGTGAAGTCGGCGGTGTCGTAGATGGAAAGGTCGTTGTCCATCGAGTTGGCGATGTAGCACCGGCCGCCCAAAAACTCAACGTCGTTTGGTGCCATCCCTGTCAGTACGAAGTCGTGTGTAAGGTGCTGCTCGATGCTGAACGGCGTTGCCGTGACGTTTTTAGTGTTGCCGCCCGGGTCTGTGTAGTTAACGCTCACTGTGAGGACGCCGCCCTCGGCGAACGTGTAATAAAAGCTGCCGTCGTCGCGCGCGTTAAACGTGTACACATCGCCGTCGGCGGCCATAGTCACGCCGCTTGCGGCCCGTGCCGTGCCCGGCGGCGCGACTAACCACTGTTCGCCCGTAGGGTAGGTGTAGAACCAGACGGCGCCCGTAGCGCCGTTGCCATTAGGAGGCTCCGGCGTAGGGCCGCCCCCCCCGCCGCCACCGCACGATACTAGAAGCAGCGCCGTAACTGCGATCCACATTAATAAACTCGTTCTCATATCGTTTCCCCTTTCTAAAACGTTCTTTCCCACGAGACTTCGACGCTGCGCCCGGGCAGCGGCAGGTCCCAGAAGTCCCGCGCGCTTTGGTCAAACACGTTGCGCACTGTTACTTTTAGTTTACCGCAGCGCTCGCCGCGCGTCTGCCGCGCGAGCGATAGGTTCCACAGCGCCTTTCCCGGCACGCGGATACTGCCGAAGAGATCCGCGCTTTGCTGAGACTCCCGGAAGTGCGAAACCTCCGCGCTCCAGCAGCCGTCGTCGTAAGCGACTGCCCCGTGGAAGCGGTGTCGCGGCGTCTGCGTAAAATCAATGCCGGAGCGGGAATACTCCGCGTCGGTCAGCGCGTAGCTTGCGCTCACTGTCATGCGTTCTGATAACCGCAGGCGCGCGCTAGCCTCCAGTCCGCGAGCGCGTGTTTCGCCCGTATTCACCGGACGGATGCACTGCGCAGATACTGGCAGGAACCTGATGGTGTCGTGCTGTTCGCGCCAGAAGGTGTCTGCCGTCAATTCGCCACGCTCCCCGCGAAGCGCGAATCCCATATTTGCGTAATCGGCGTGTTCGGATTCAAGGTTCGGATTCCCGCGCATGAAGCCCTGCGACGGGTAATAAAGCTCTGCGAATTCCGGGTAGCGGAAGCTGCGCCCCGTATTCGCGCTGACAGTCAACTTGCCTTCGGGCTGCCACGCAACGCCCAGATCCCAGCTCGCTTCCGCGCGTTCACCTTCGCATAAATCCAGCGCAACCGAAGGTGTTAGCGCGAAATCGCCGGTGCGCCAGCAGCGCAGCGCGTTGACGCGGCCTGTGATACGTTTTGGGTTACCGTAATCCGCCGCGGACATTGCGTTGCCGGTTAGCGAAAACGCCACTTCGCTGCGGCCGTCGCTCTCGTCTCTGCCAAGCAGGAGTGTTCCGCGCAGTTTCCCGTCTGCCGTGCGCGAACGCACCGGCGCGCCCAACAAAGGTGCGTCGTCGCGAAAGCGCGTGAATCCCTGCGCCAGCGCAACTGACCATTCGCGCCCCCACTTGGCCGTCGGGGCGGGCTCAAATTCGCTTATGCCTGCGGTGAATATCTCCTCGGTAAGCCGTGCGTGTTCGGTGGGAAATTCCGCAAAGCCGGGCACGCCGCGCCTGAGCGCGTGGAGCGACGCGAAGCTCGTGCGCAGCGAGTCCGCCGAGAATTCCTGGCGCTGCCACAGCAGATTAACCCGCTGAGCATCGTTGTTGCGCCGGGTGCGAATGAGGTAATTTACGGTTTCAAAATAGAAATTGCCGCGCGTGGTGAAAACAGACGCAATTAACGTTTCTTGGCTGTCAGCGCTGCTGCGGACGCGCGAAACTCCTCCGCGAAACGTGCCGAAGCTGCCGGCTGATAACTCAATGGTCGCGCCGGTTTCGATTGACGTATCGCCGCGCAATACGATATTTACGATGCCGCCCGTCGCGCGGGTGCCGTGAAGCGAAGCCGCGCCCGGAATGATTTCAATACGCTCAATCGCCGACAGGTCGATCAGGCTTAGGTCCACCGGCGTTCCGCCCGGAAGCGCCACCGGCACGCCGTTTAGCATCACCAGCGTGTCCGCCGAGCCCGCGGCGCGCAGCGATAGCGTGGCCAGGTTGCCTTCGCCGCCGGTGCGCGCCAGCGTTAGCGGCGCAGCCTGCTCCAGCACGTCGGCGATGCTTCGCGCCGTTGCGCTCCATTCGCCACGGTTCAGCACGGTAACGCTCTGCCCCGGCAGCGCGCGCGCCGATAGCGTGATAGCTTCCGCCCGAACTTCGATAATCCCAAGGTCGGCCGGCTCGTTTTGTGCGGCGACTTCGGTTGTAACCTGCTCCGACTCTGTTTCTGCTTCCTGCGCAAATGCGCTGCCCGCGAGCACAAGCAGAACTAGCGCGAGACACCAGAGCCTAGCCAATGGTTTGTCCCCTCGTGCGCAGCAGCAGCAGGATGAAGAACGGCGCGCCGATGAGCGACGTGATGATTGAAAGCGGTATCTCGCCGGGCGCTACGACCGTCCGCGCCAGCAGGTCAACGATTCCCATCAGCGCCATTCCCGCGAGCGCCGACAGCACAATCAGCCTCAAATGGCTTGCGCCCAGCAGCAGCCTTATGACATGCGGCACGACCAGTCCCACGAACGTGACGATGCCCGCAAACGCTACCGATACCGACGCCAGCAGCGTCGCCGCGATGAGCAGCGCGCGCGATGCGGCGGTGACGTTCACGCCGAGGTTGTGCGCGTCTTCGGTGCCGAGCAGCAGCGCGTCCAGCATCCGGTGGCGCAAAATCCCCCACGCAAGCCCCGCAACGAGCACCACAAGCGCAATCACGACCTGCGGCCAGCTTGCGCCGGTGAGCGAGCCGAATAGCCAAAACAATGCGCTTTTCAGTGTTCTGTCGGGAAAACGCAGCAGCACAAACGCCATCACCGCCGACGCCAGCGTTCCCAGCGCGATGCCAAGCAGCAATAGCTTCAGCGGCGCAGTTCCCGGCTCGCGCAGCAATACGAGCAGCAAAAGCGTTATCGCCAGCCCGCCGGCAAACGCGGCGAGCGGCAGTGTCAGGTTTGCCAGGAACCACGAAAACGGCAGCGCGCTCAGTGCAATCACCGCGCCCAGCCCCGATCCCGCTGACACGCCCGTGATGTACGGCTCGGCAAGCGCGTTGCGGAACAGGCACTGCATATACGCGCCGGAGACAGCCAGCATTCCGCCGACGGCAAACGCCAGAAGCACGCGCGGCAGCCTGAGCTGCCACAGTATCAGTGCGAACTTCTCGCTCGCAGGCTCGAAGCCCGCGGAGCCGATGAAGAGCGACAGCACAACGATGGTTGCAAGCGCGGCAACGAGCGCTATTGCGATGGTAACCGCTCGTTTACCCTCATCGCTCATCGCTTTAGATGGTTGCCGCAATCAACGCTTCTTGAAGTATCGCCAGCGCTTCAGTGATGCGCGGGCCGGGGCGCGAAATAATGTCCTGGTCGATGAACAGGACCTGGCTCTTTTCCAGCGCCGTCGTTCCCGCTATGAACGGTTGCGCGCGCAGCGCCTCCAGCATTTTTTCGCGGAAACCTTCTTCCGGCATCTCAGGGATAAGCAGGAACTCCGGATCGGCTACGATAAACTCCTCGGGCGTCACCACACTGAAGCCCGCGCCGCCAAACGCGTTGTTTCCTCCAGCCAGGCGTATCAGGTCGTCAATGAACGTGCCGTGCCCCGCGGCGTAAAACGGAGGCTGCATGCTGCACGCGAGCATCATCACGCGCGGGTGGTGTGGAAGCCGCGCGCCCAGCTCAAACGCCGCGTCAAGTTCGTTTTTAAATCCGCGCACCGCCGCCTCGCGTTCCTCATCTATCGCCAGCAGTCCTGCGAGCTTCACCATCTGCGTGTAAAGCCCGTCCAGGCTGTCGGGATTGTCCAGCACGAAAACGGGGACGTTTAGCTCCTTCAGCTTGTGTATCACCGGCAGCGGATTGCCCCGGTAGGCCAGCACGAGGTCCGGCTGCAGTGCGACTATGCGCTCGATATCCGGATCGATGAATCCCCCGATGCGCTCACGATCCTCCACTTCCGGTGGATACGTGTCGTAGTTCGTTACGCCCACGACACGCTCGAACGCGCCCAGGAAGTAGACCATCTCGGTGAGGTTTGGCGCCAGCGTCACGATGCGCGAATACTCCGCCGGCTCGAATTCCACGCCGAAGTAGTCCACGGGCGCGTACGGGTCTGTCACTTTCAGGTGCGCGAAACCTGCGACAGCAGGCGCGGTTAGCGCAGTAATTGCCAGCGCGATTGCCAGGGCAACGGTTGCGATTATTCTCATTTCGGCTCCGGTTCAATGGTTACGATAGGCGCGCCGTTGTGCCCGGGAAGCAGCACCAGGCGCGTGCGGTAGACCTCTTCCAGGCGCTTTAGCGTGAGCACCTCCGCCGGAGTGCCGTCGGCGGCGATGCGCCCTTCGTTCAGCAACACCAGCCGCTCGGCGTAGCTTCCCGCAAGCGACAGGTTGTGCAGGCTCGCCAGCACCGTAAGCTCCCGCGTTTCGCGCAGGCTGATGAGCGCATCCATCAGTTCTTTCTGGTAAGTAAGATCCAGGTGCGCCGTCGGCTCGTCGAGCAGCAAAACCTTCGGCTCCTGCGCCATCGCCCGCGCAAGCAGCACCCGCTGCCGCTCCCCGCCCGATAATTCGGTGAATCGCCTGGTTGCGAAATCCTCAAGCGAAAGCTCGGCAAGCGTCCGCTCCACCGCCTCGCGGTCGCGCGGTCTCGGCTGCGCCAGCGCTCCCAGGTGCGGCAGCCGCCCCAGCATCACCATCTCCCAGACGCTCAGCGGCACCGGCATCGCAGGCTCCTGCGTGAGCACGCCGATGGTCGCGCCGCGCACCGCTGCCGGCATCGCGCGCGCCTCCGTGCCCATCACGCGCACGGTCCCCGCACTGCGCCGGATACGGTTGGTGAATAACCGCAGCAGGCTTGTCTTGGCCGCGCCGTTGGGGCCGATGAGCGCTGCGAACTCGCCGGTCTCAACGGTGAGATTCAGCTCGTGCAAGACCCGCCGGGAGTTGTATCCCGCGGACACTCCGATTGCCGCAAGCGCTTCCGCCATGTCAGGTCACTTCACGCCGGCTTCGGGAGCGTTGGTGCTGACGCGCGAAATGCGTCAGGCGGACGCGGCTTTGCGGGGTAGGGCGGTTTCGCAGTTTGTATGCAGCGTTCGCAACACATCACTTTAAATCCCAGAAGCTCGTGTTGTCGCCCGCCAGCAAGTTTCCTGGCTCGGTTTCATCCCGGTGCCGCCCCCTTCTCAGCCCCTTAGCCGGGCGGGGCCAATGGGATATTGGCGGTCCGGTCCACCTCACAGTGGCTGGCCCGCGGCGGATTCTCACCGCCTTCCTTGAACCAGCGGACGGTATGATTCTTGCAGGGAGCGGGGTAAGTGTCAATAGGGTTGTGTGCTGACGGGGTTAATCGCGTGAGTATTTAATCTAGCTAGTATGTATAATTGTGGGTATGCCTAAACCGGATTCGAATGGCGGCGGCTTCGAAGACGCAGCGGACCGGACCCTAACTGAACTAGCCGATGGGTTGGTAGCGTCCGTTCGGAGACTTCTACAACACGCGAAGGTCGAAGAGGAGCTAAGAATAGGTTTTGAGAAACTGCTAGAGCCTGTGCTAGCCGCAATCGGTGTGAAAGTACATCCCCGGTATGAACGCAAATCACCCGGTGGAAAGACGGTTTATCAGGGCCGACCGGATGCGGTCCATGGTCTTGTGGTCATTGAATACGAAAAGCCTAAGAGCCTTGCTTCAAAGGCTAAGGTCTCGGAATGTTACGGTCAACTTGAGGAATATTTAACTGATGAGGTTGCAGCACAAGGTGAGCCGGTTCAGCTAAAGCCGGTAGGTGTTGGATTCGACGGCGAGACTATCTTCTTTGTACGCCTTGTCTCAGATGAGAGTACAACTCGTCGAAAGCACGCGCGAAAGCCAACGCTCATTGGCCCTTTACCGTTCTCGGTTGATTCCGCGAGGACGTTGCTTACGTACCTACGCGGTCTCGCAAGGCTCCCGCTTACAGCGGATAATCTCGCGGAGAAGTTCGGTCCAGCAAGTGCAATCGCCCCAGCATCAGTAGGCTCTTTAGTAGACGCGCTTCAGAATTGGGGAAGCAAGAGAGTAGATACATACTTCAAAGAGTGGAAGCGCCTTTTCGGAATAGTCTATGGCACGCAGTTTTCGGCGCAAGGGCTTAAGCAAGTGCGTAGTCTTCAGAAAACATACGGAGTACCGGAAAGCACGGACTTCCAAGTTCTACTCTTCTGCGTCCACACGTACTTCGCTTTGCTGATGAAGCTAATAGCTGCGGAGATTGTCACTTTAAAAGATACAAATTTCGGTACCTCGTTCACTTCAAGCCTAACGCACCTTTCTAACGATGATTTGAAAGCTTTTATGGAGGAGATTGAGGATGGCGGAGTATACGCGAAAAAAGGGATTACAAATTTCCTCGAAGGTGATTTTTTCAGGTGGTATTTAAATGCACTATCTCCAAGCGTGGAAGACTCTATAAGGGAGATTGCCAGAGGGATTACAGAATTTGAGCCTGCGACTACTTCAATAAACCCCGAAACGACTCGGGACCTTCTGAAGAGGCTTTATCAGTATCTTGTGCCGAAGGAAGTTCGGCAAAAGCTCGGTGAGTATTACACTCCGGATTGGCTCGCTGAGTTGGTACTAGACGAGGTCGGTTACAAAGGTAATCCAAATAAGACGTTTCTTGATCCGGCCTGCGGGTCAGGAACGTTCTTGGTATTAGCCATTCAAAGAGCTAGAGCTGCACATGAAAAAACTGGTTTCAGTCCCGTTGAATCGATTAAGAAGATACTCACGCAAATATCGGGATTTGACCTCAATCCTTTGGCAGTGATTGCGGCTAGGACCAATTATTTATTCGCGCTCGGTGATCATATTGATGAGTTATCTTCGGTTGAGATTCCAGTATACCTTGCTGATTCCGTTCTTTGGCCGGAGAAAAGGGGGCAAATGAGCATTGGCCCAAGGGGTGAATCCTACAAGATTCCCACGTCCAAACAGGTATTCTTTGTGCCAAAGATATGGGTTAGTGATAAGGGCTTTTTAATGAGGGAAGCGGCGCCGTTGGTAGAAGAACTGGCTAAAAGCCAATGCTCTGTAGTTGATGCAATGGAAGAATTCAAAAAAGAAGGATTAGTATATCCTCCGCATGAAGAAATAGTGGAAGGTTTTTACGACGATGTACTCCAGTTAGAGAGAAACGATGAGAATGGCATCTGGGCTAGATTCCTGAAGAACTCGTTCGCTCCCCTAGTTTGCGGCAAGTTTGACTTCGTAGTAGGCAATCCGCCTTGGATCAGATGGGGTTACCTTTCGAAAGAATATAGAGAAGCCACGCTTAGCATATGGAAGGACTACGGGCTGTTTTCTCTGAAAGGACATGCAGCAAGGCTTGGCGGAGGAGAGAAGGACTTCTCAATGCTTTTCACGTATGCGGCAGCAGATTATTACGTGAAAGATGGTGGTAAGTTAGGTTTCCTCATTACGCAGGAAGTATTCAAATCAAAGGGGGCGGGCGAAGGATTTCGCGCGTTCAGAATAAACGACAATACTCCACTGAAAGTGTTAAAGGCTCACGATCTCGTGCAGGTAAAGCCGTTTGAAGGTGCGGCAAACAAGACGGCAGCTATCTTTCTGGTAAAGGGAAAGGAAACAAAGCCGCCTGTGCCTTACTATCTCTGGACAAGAAAGAAGGGCATTGGAAGTGTGCCGACCTACCTCAGAATTGACGATGCCGTGAAGCTTCTGCGTAAGGAAAGGCTTGATGCCACACCTATCGCGGGAACCACAAGCTCTTGGCGAACAGTGAGCAAGAAGGCACTAAGAACGGCTATTCCGTCTGGTCGTAACGCTTATAAGGCAAGACGCGGAGCAAGCACGGAGCCTTATGGCGTGTTCTGGCTTGAGTTGAAACAGGTGCTGGCGGATGGGAAGCTGCTCGTAAGCAATCTTCCTGAGAAAGGCAAGAAAGATATACGTAAGATTCAAAAGAAGATAGATCAGGATCTGGTTTATCCATCCATATGTGGTGCGGACATCGAAAGGTGGTGCGTATTACCACAGTTTTATGTACTTGTTACACAAGATCCTAAGTTACGAGTCGGTTACTCCGAAAAAGTGATGAGGTCGAAATGGCGACGAACACTCGACTATGTGACTAATTTCAAAGGTATACTTCTCAAGCGAGCAGCGTATATAAAATATCATGCCGAACAAGGCGCGCCATTTTATAGCCAATACAATGTTGCCGAGTACACGTTCAGTAGGTATAAGGTTGTCTGGAAAAGAATGGCTAGCGATTTGGTTGCGGCTGTAATCTCTCAGCATAAGACTCCCTTTGGCTACAAATCCCTTATTCCGACCGACACGACAGCGTTTTTCCCTGTGGATAACGAAGCGGAAGCCCACTACCTTTGCGCGATTGTCAACTCTACTCCAGTCCGAGAGCATATCAAGTCGTATTCCTCCGCTGGCAGGGGCTTCGGGGCTCCGTCAGTTATGGAGCATGTGCCTATACCGAAATACGACGAGAAGAATAAGGTGCATAAGGAGCTATCACAGCTTTCAAAGAAGCTCCACGAAGCGACGGCACGGAAGACTACATCAGAGATTTCACATTTGGAAAAGCAAGTTGACGAGACCGTGAGAGTTCTGTTTAAAGAAGCCTAATCCCGCTTCCCCCCGGGCGCATGGCTTACCCTCATCCGCTGCCGCAGCGGGCGGCGAAAGGCGATTCTGACGCTGTGAAAGCGGGGTGAGAATAAGACTGCTGTAAAATACCTGCCCATGTCGGTGAATAACCAGGCGCCGATTGAGTTCCGCTCGGAGCTGAAGCGGGACCTTTCGACGTTCGACATTACGATGGTCGGCGTCGGCGCGATGATAGGCGCGGGCATCTTCGTGCTGACGGGCATCGCGGCGGGCACGGCGGGACCGGCGCTCATCCTCGCGTTCCTGCTTAACGGTATCGTTACCACCTTTACCGCCATGACCTATGCCGAGCTGGGATCGGCTATTCCCGAGGCGGGCGGCGGTTACCTGTGGGTGCAAAAGGGGCTTTCGCCCGCACAGGCGTTTCTTTCCGGCTGGATGAGCTGGTTCGCCCACGCGGTCGCGGGCAGCCTTTACGCGCTGGGCTTCGGCGCTTACTTCGTGCTCGTGCTGCGCGTATTCGGCTTGGAAATGGGCGACCAGCTTGCCGGACTGCTGCCCAAAGTCTTCGCCGCGGCGGTGATTTTCGTCTTCATGTGGATAAACTTCCGCGGCGTTTCCGAGACGGGACGGGCCGAGAACATAGTCACCGTTGGCAAGATAATCATCCTGGCCATATTCGTGCTAAGCGGCCTGTGGCTGGTCATGCAGGACCCGTCGCGCGTGGCGAACCTGCAGCCGTTTATGCCCAAGGGCTTCACCGGCGTGCTCATCGCGATGGGCCTGACGTTCATCGCGTTTGAGGGCTACGAGATAATCGTGCAGGCTGGGGAAGAAGTGAAGAATCCCAAGCGCAGCATCCCGCGCGCCGTGTTCGCGTCGCTGGTGATAGTCCTGCCGATTTACCTGCTCGTCGCGTTCGTGGGCCTGACGGCGGTGACGCCGGAGGCGGGCGTTCAGACATGGCAGTGGTTGGCGAACCACGCCGAGCTGGGCGTGGCGATGGCGGCGCGGCAGTTTATGCCGCTGGGCACCTTCCTCATTCTCGTGGGCGGCTTATTCTCCACCGTCAGCGCGCTGAACGCTACGCTGTTTTCGTCCACGCGCGTGTCGTTCGCGATGGGCCGGGACGACAACCTTCCCGGCTTCTTCGCGCGGGTGCATAAGGTCAACCGCGTCCCGCACCTGGCACTGCTGGCATCCGGATTACTGATGCTCGTGATGGCCGTCGCCATCCCCATTCACGACGTGGCGGCGGCGACCGATCTGATGTTCCTGTTCCTCTTCTTTCAGGTGAATCTCGCTGTCGTCGCCATCCGCCGCAAGTGGGGCGCGCAGCTTGACTACGGCTTCAAAACGCCGCTTTTCCCGCTAATTCCCTACCTCGGCGCGGCGACGCAGCTGCTGCTGGCGGTATTTTTGCTGTTCTACTCGCCGCTGGCGTGGCTATCGGCGATTGCGTGGGTAATGGTCGGCGTATTCGTTTATCTGATGTATGTCGAGCGCAAAGTGCACCGCCGCGAGGCCGCGCCAGTGCTGGTGCGCGAGGTGCGCGGCGGATTGAAGGCGCGCCCGAAGGTGCTGGTCGCGCTGGCAAATCCGAAAACCGCACCGCAGCTGGCGCGGTTCGCCGCACGGTTCGCGGTCAAGCGAGAATGCCCGCTGCTTCTGCTCCACGCCATTCAGATAGCACCGCAGCTGCCCCTGAGCGAAGGCGAGCGTTACCTGCCGGAGGCGCGGGAGCTGCTGGAGCTTGGCGTGAAAGCGGCGCGGAGCGAAGGCGCCGACCCCCATCTGCTCGTGCGCATAGCGCACAGCGCCACCAAGACTGTGCTCGACACGCTGGTTGAGGAAAAGATAGAGGAGCTCGTTATCGGCTGGCACCGGCAGTCGCCCAACAGGCGCGTCACTCTAGGGCGCGGCATCGAGCAAATTCTCGCCTACGCTCCCTGCAACGTGTACGTCTGCGAAACGCGCGAGTGGGAGCGTCCCCGGAACATCCTCGTGCCTGTGTCATATCCGCCGCAGGGCAGGCTGCTGCTTCAGACGGCGGCGCTCTTCGGCAGCGCTGAGCGCAAGGCGCGAATCAGGGCGTTCCACGTGATGCCGCCGGATGCGACGAAGGAGCAGGAGGATGCGCGGAAGCGCATCTATGAGGAGCTGCTTGCAGAGCTGTCCCCCGATGTAGCGGAGACGGGCCTGATTATGCTGCGCGACAAGAGCCTGTTTCGCATCCTCAGCCGCTTGAGCCGGGAGATGGACCTAGTAATCGTCGGCACGGGGCGCCAGAAATGGTACGAGCGCGAGGTCGTCGGGCGTAACCTGGAGAGCCTCGTGCGGAGGCTGCGAACGCCGGTCATCATCGTGCGGGGAAAAGACGCTCCCTTCCTGCGCTTTATAAAGGAGCTTCGCGTCTTCCTCCGCGGAGAAATCTGACCTCCCGTCCCCCCCGGGGCGCATGGCTTATCCTCATCCGCTGCCGCACGCATGCTGCGGTTTTCTGGGTAGAATATCTCGGAACGTTTAACCGGGAAGGCTGCATGAAAAAAGGGATAGGTTTCAAAGCGGTGGCGGCCCTTGTGCTTGCCGGTGTGCTGATCGCGCAGAGCTGCGGGGCAGACCTGCCATTTAAGTGGGGAACCGACTGGGAGGGAAGTGCCTACGATGCGGCCGTACTGGGTATCGAGGTTCCCGATGTGGTTGAGAGCGGGCTAACGGTGCCGGTAACCGTGGTTATAGGACTGGGAACTCCTGCAGCAGTCATCAGGGACAAGGACATTGACGTCTCCGCCGAGCGCCGTACCGTCACCATTCATATTACTGCGCGCAATATGAGTGGCTGCTGGCCAGCGATGGTGCCCCCTCCGGAAGGCTTAAGATTCCCGGTTCACTTCACGGAGACTGGACAATGGACCATCCGGGCGAACGACGAGACAAAAAGCGTCGTCGTGCGCGGTGAATGGAGCGGAGAGGAGCGTCCGGTTGAGCCCAGCGATTTCTCTCTGTGGAACCACATCTATGCCGGTTATCATACAACGCTTACGCTGAGTGTGCCCCATGAAAGCGGAAGCTGGTTCTGTAACCGGCTGGAAGTGCAGCGCGACAATCCCTCTCGAACCTTCAACGTGCGCTGCTACGAGCGCCGGGCCAACAGCGCATGGGACGAAGGCGCCTGGGCGGAACAGGCTGAGCTGAAGCTGATGTGGCCCGACGAGGAGCCCTGGCGCGTGGTAATGGGGCGCTGGTTGGTGGCTGACCGCAAGGCTGACCCGGGCGAGTATGGTAGCGAAACGCCAAGCCTGATCGAACTATATTGGGGATCGCCCTACGAAAGTGCTTCCGATGCTCCTCAGGACGTGTCCTTTGCGGAGCCGGTATTCTCCGGCTTGCCGACCGATGTTACGTTGACTTTCCTGCGGTATGCGCAGCTGGAGTTTGTGGTCACAGCCGCGGACTACCGGCTTGACCCGGATGCGATGACCTTGACGGCTATAGTGCATTCCAACGCTGCCTGGCAGGCTAGCGACGAAACCGAGCTTGCGGAATACAGCACTGCTCTCACGTTCCCGCTTGCGGGAGAATGGACGATAGTGTTTCCGGCGTACGAAGAGCCGTATACGGCCAGTGTAATCGTGCTGCCCTTTACCTCATCCTGATACCGCTTCTTCACGCCCCCCCGGGCGCCTGGCTTATCCTCATCCGCTGCCGCAGCGGTTTCTTTTCAGGTAGGAGGATTCGCTATCAGGACGAACTGGGTGTCGTCGTCGTCCTCTGGGATCAGGTCAACGCTGCCTATAATGTCGCGCTGGGTGCCCTCCGGCGAAGTCTCGGTGAGCTCAAGGTCGATCATCGTACTCTCGATGGATTCCACTTCGACGGTAGGAAAGGTCGTTGTGCAATCGATATCGAACCAGTAGCCGCAGTATGTGACAGCCCGTCCGCCCAGGTATACGTTCCCCTGCGAATCCACGGTAATGCAGCGGCCTTCATTCGATCCGCTCTCGCTCCACAGCTTCTGCTCCAGGATCGTGCCATCCGGAGCGCACGTCATATAAAGCAAGTCGTCCGACGAGCTGGAGAAGTAATCCGAGTTTCCGGTCAGGTGGATTCTCCCGTCGCTTCCAGCGCAGACTGAGCGCAGCAGCACGTCGTACCGGCTGGCTGCCACCGGTTCGCCGGCGGCGTTGAACTTGATGAATGTACCACCGTATCCCGCCACGTACAGGTTGCCGGAGGAGTCAAGGGCGGCTGCGGTGGAGGCGTTGTAGTATTCCTCGCCGATACTGCACGTAAAGCTCCTGCTTCGGAGCAAAGCGCCGTCCGGAGCGAAATCTAGCAGCAAACCTCTATCGGGTTCTACGCTATCGATGATCGAAATATTATCCAAGACGTGTACGTCTCCATCCTGACCCACAAGGATGTCGTGGACGAAATTCGAATAGTATGTGTTCCAACTCTCGGCAAACAGCAGATTGCCATCCGGATCGTATTTAAGTAGAAACAGCTTCCAGGGAGAAAATGCTTGGTCGCTTCTTTCCCCCGTGACGTAGACATTCCCGGAGGTATCCACAGCTACACACTTCGCCCGATCGATGAACTCCGCGCCCCAGGTTCTCGCCCACTGCAAAGTGCCCTGGGAATCATATTTCAACGTGAGGGCGTTATTAGTGCCGGCACCGAAGCTCTTGGTATCGCCGGCGATGTAGATGTCGCCGTTAGGCCCCAATGCAATGTCACTGGCGTTTTCCTCGTCCGGGCCGTCCCACGCCTTACAGAATTGTAAGTACCCATCGCGGTTGTACTTCAGCAGGGTGATTCTAGAGCCGGTTTCCGTCGTCCAGTTTTCCCCAGCCACGTAGATAGCGCCTTCATCATCAGTCACCATATCATCGCCGCTCGCACCGGTGAATGTGTGGGTCCATTCCGCTTCCGGGGGAGGCTCATTGCCGAATGCGTAGACGTACTCGCCATCGATGGCATAGAGCGTCCCGTCGGCGCCAATTGCGCTTGGCTTGAATGAGCGTTCTATCCCAGCGGGAGCAATCTGGTATTCCCACTTGAGTGTTCCGTTGGGATTGAGTGCCAATAACCTATTATCGTCGGCCCCAATGTAGATGGTTCCGTCCGCTCCGGTCACGGGAAAGCTGTTCACAGGGGCTTCGTCATAGGACCACAGTTCATTGCCATCGAAGTCAAACGCGTGCAAGCTGAGTACGCCGCTCATGCGGCCAAAAAGGTAGAGCGCCCGCTCGTCGTCGATCGCCACAAAGTAGCCGCTGAACTCAAGGTCCTTCTGCCACTTCAGCGTGGCGTCAGGATTGATAGCGCAAACGACATTGTATCCAGTGTAAATTGTTCCATCCCGCCCGATTACGGGGCGAACTGGGTCCATGCCTTCCAAGCGCCACTTGAAGGAGCCATTAGGATTGACTGCATACAGGCGGTCATCGTGGCAGCCAAAGTACACAGTGCCGTCATCCGCTATAGCGGGATTCGATGTCACATAATCATCAGCTGTGAAGCTCCATTCGGGTTCCCCTTCGGGGCTGACCGCGCAGATTTCTCCGTTAGCGGCCGCGATAATAATCGTGCCGTCCTCAGCTATTGCCGGGTCACGGCTACAGTAGGCTGAAAGGGGTAGCTCCCACAGGAGTTCCCCGCCCGGAGTGAACGCGCGGAGGGACCCGTCCGAGCAGCCGGCGTACACGGTGCCGTCTGAGGCTATGGCAGCGCTATCATCAATATCCTCGGACGCTTCGAAGCGCCAGAAGTGTGTCCCCTCTGGTTTCAGCGCTACAAGCCCCATCTCGTTCGTCCCGAGAAAGATAGCGCCCTCTGAGTTGATGACGGGCTCGGCGTACGAGCGTTGCCATAAGTGGTATCGCCACTTCAAGCCGGGTGCTTGCGGTCCCAGAAACTCGCTTTTGCGGGTTCGCCGGCGGTCGTGGCCGCTCATGCGCCAGGCGCCTCCGCTGTCAGTGACAGTCAGCGTAAACTCGTAAGTATCGTCGCCCGCGATATTGGACATCGTGAGACTCGCTGGATAAGTGCCGACCGAACCGAGAACTACGGTCGGGAAGGCGGCGTCGCTTGCATTTGGTTGTGCACCGCCGCCGAAGTCCCAGGCATATTCCAGCGGCTCGCTGCCGGTCACCAGCGCGCTGAAGGTGCATTCTGCCTCCGAGTATCCCACGGTAGGACTCACGCTGTAGATAATCGGTTCCAGGCTCTGCCGGAGGACTACGTTGCTGGCTTCCCCCCGGCTGCCCTCATTGTCAACCGGCACTACGTGGTAGAAGGGAAGGGGGGCTTCGCTGAGCATGGCCTCGTAGGCAATCCTGTTGTCGCCTGCGCCTGCTTCCTGCGCCACTTCGCTTATGGCTTCCCACGGTCCTTCCTCCGCCAGCGCGCCCTCTATGTCGTAATGGTGCACGTTTTCTGCGAAGTGAATCGCAATCGGTGTAATGTCCGCGATGTCCACGGTGCCGTTGCCGCTGCCGTCAATGACCGCAAGCAGGCAGTTCACATCGGTCGGCTCATAGCTTTCGTTATAGTGCTGCGCCAACGGCGTGATGTCCGAGATGCCGACCGTGCCGTCCTGGTCGTAGTCGCCGAGGTTTTTGTAATGCCACGAGAGCGTAAATGTGCCGTCGCCGTTGTCGAGGATGGAGAGGTCGTTTACCCGGTTGGCTTCGCCGGTGGGGGGTGTGGCGACGAATTTGATTACCCCTTGTAGGGCGGGGACCTGTGCCCCGCCGTCCACCATTTTTGCATTCTCGCCCAGCGGCGCGCCACAGGTGCGCGCCCTACAGCTAAGAGCTTTCCCCAGCGCATCCTTCAGCTCCGCCCACAGCGCTTCATCAACTCCCTCCGGACACTCCATCCCCTCAAGCTCCGCCAGCGTTTCGTCGAGCGGAATCTCAATCGGGATTTGCGCATCCGTTTGCGCCGCGTTGATCTGCGGCACGCTAGTCGCGTTGCCCTTGCTCTTCCCGCCGCACGTGCTCAACACCAGCGCAGCCGCCAGCACCATCAGCACTTGCACTAAACGAAAAACAGTCTTCCCAGCCATTATCGTCCCCCTGAAAGGATATGGCCGAAGCCATACTGTTTCTGCAGCTACTTGTATGACCACTCCCGGCACTTTTTGTTTCATTCCGCTCCCCCCCGGGCGCGTGTCTTATCCTCATCCGCGGCCGCAGCGGGCGATGGTGCGCTGCACCTTCGGCGTCCCCAGCGTGGACATGAGCGTAATCATCACCACGCGCCCGTCGTAGAGCGCGAATATCAGCCGGAAATTGCCCTCCTCGTAGGCGTACCAGCCCGCTTCGTTGACCGCGTCCGGCTCACCGTAGGCCGCCTTGATCTCCGCAACCGTGTCGCCGATGCCGATGCCGCGCTCGGTGGCAATCCTTGGGAACAGCCGCTGCGCCTTGCCCGCCTGCGCCATCAGCCTGAAAAAATACTTCTCCGGGTCCACCCGCTCGCTAGCCGGGCACAGCTCGTCCATCCACGCGTTCACCATCACGCCCTGGATGACGTACAGGTCGTCGCGGTAGATGTAGGTGACCGCCAGGCAGTCTCCGAAGAGGTAGCTGAAGACCGGCGCGTCCGGCCCCGCAATCGTATCGCCGACCTTGTAGCTGAACGCGTATTTGTAATCGCTGGTAGGCTCGCTGTCGGATTTGTCGCCCAGGTTCACCCCCAGCCCCAGCGATTCCTCGTCCAGCACCAGCGGCGGACGGGGCTTGGGTTCCTCTCGCTCCCGCTCCACCTTCTTCTGGCACGCCGTCGCTGCCATAGACAACGATGCAAGCAGGACGATGAGGATAGCAGCATCTGCGATGCGGACTGGCCTGCTCTCGACCATCGCACGCCATTCTACCAAAGTGTTTACTTCCGTGCGCGGATAAACAGGAAGACGGACGCGACGAAGAAGAACGCGTTGGGCAGCCAGCCCGCGAGTATCCCTGGCATGTGCCCCAGATACCCCAGCGTGCGGCAGGCGAAAAACAGCGAGTAATACGCCATCACCAGCAAAAAGCTCAGTATCAGCGCGATGTTGCGCTCCTCGCGCGGCCCGCGGATGCTGATGGGTACTGCCACCAGCACCAGCACGATGCTGGCGAATGGGATGGTGAACTTGAAGTAATACTCGGTGTTGTCGGTGAAGAATTTCAGCAACTGCACGCGCGTCGTGCGTTGCTGCGCGGCGATTTCTTTGCGCCGCTCTTCAACGCGCAGCCTAAGCTCGCGCGCGGCGAGCTCCTGGGGCGCGTCCTCGGCGTAAAACTCGCGGATCTTTCGCGCGATGTCCACTTTCGTCGTCGGCGTCACGGCGGACACCATGGACGCGCCATTGCGCGCCTGTGGCTCGTACACCCGCACGTTGTTGAGCACCAAAAATCCCTGCCTCATGCGCGCGTCGTCGGCCAGGAACACGCGCGGGAAGCTGCGCCCCTCGCCGTAGTCGTAAAGGCGGATGCCGGTCATCGTGCCGAGTTCCTTGTTCACGTCGTCGATGTAGAAGTACTTCTTCTCCGGCGCCTTGATGACCATCTGCGGCTTGATGTAATCGGTGACCTGGCTCTCCCAGAAAATCACCAGCGTGTTCTTGAACTCCTTGTTGTTGGGCGGCACGACCGACTCGTAGATGTAATAAGACCCCATCGCCGCGAAAACGCCCAGCGCCAGGAACGGCAGGAACACGCGGTAAAGCGACACGCCGGTGGTGTAAAGCGCTGTAAGCTCGTTGTCGCGCGACAGCCGGTTCATCGCCATCAGCGTGGCGAACAGGCACGCCACTGGTATCGCCAGCACCAAATACGCCGGAGTGGACAGCAACAGCACTTTCAGCACGGTGAAGATTGGGATGTGCTTGCCGAAAATCTTGTCGCCCAGCGTGAAAATCGACGTGATGATCATAAAAAACGTAAATCCGAGTACGCCGAGCAGGAAGTTAGCCCATACCTCGCTGAAGATGTAGCGCTCGATAGTGAGCAGCTTCCAGCGGATGTTGAACAGCCATTCGAAGGCGGTGCCGAGCGCTCCGGATAGCGCGCCGCGAGTGATGTGTGGCGGCTTCCATTTGGGCATCGGGATGCGCGCGCGCGGCCGCTTCGCGCCGAGGACTCTGTCGGCGACGGGCGTGCGCGATTTAAACGGCCACCATCTCATTTCCGGCTCACCGAGAATATGAATACCGCGATTGCGGCGAATATCAGGTTTTGCATCCACGCGGCGAAAAACGGCGGCAGGATTTCGTTGTAGCCCATGAGCTTCGCGATGTAATAGACCGTGTAATAGCTCATCACCAGCAGGAACGTGATTACCAGGCCCAGCAGCCGCTCCTCTCGCGGCGCGCGCAGCGCAAGCGGCATCGCCACTAGCGACAGGAACAAACACGCGAATGGGATGGAGAATTTCAGGTAAAAGTCGGTCTGGTCCTTCGCCGGATTCACGCCGAGCTGCCGCTTCACCTCCGTCTGGCGCTGAAGCTCCTCGCGCGACAGCTCCTCGGGTGTCTTGATGTCGGTGAACACGTCTTTGAGCGGAATACCGAGCCGAAGCGACATATGCGAACGCTCATCGCGGTTTGATATCAGCCCGTCCGCCGCGATGTTGTAGATGAACGGCTGCGACACGCCCAGCATCTGCTCGGTTATCTGCCCGTTGGCGGCGAGGAAGAGCTGTCTTGGAGGCTGTATCGGCTCGGTGCCCTCCGCGGTCAGCGCGAGCGGCTCCCCGCTTTTTGGCTCCGCGATGTCTTTGGCTGCCGGCTCGTTTGGCGTGCCTCCGGCTTCAGGCGCCAGCTCGCCCGTGCGCAACTGCGCCGTCGGCGGGGACTCTTCGGGCTCCATCAGATGCGCTTCGGGCACGAGCCCTCCAGTCGGCGGTGACGGTGCATCGCCCGGCGGGGCGAGCGGCAGCGGCAGCTCTCCCTCGACGTCCTCTGGCGACGTCATCGTGAGCGTGTCGTAGACGGCGTAAAACGAGCTGCCCGTGTTCTTGTCCACGAACGACGACGCGAAGAACGCGCCGTTGGGCAGCTTCACGATTATCGGGTCGACCGCGGCTTCTTCCTGCTCGCGCAGGTAGGGGTATTTCTTATAAACCGCTTCGGCGGCGGCGCCCGCGCGCGGCACGAGCGACTCGTTCACCACGAACACGATGACCACATTCATCAGCGAGAGCACCAGGAACGGCAGGTATAGCCGCACCAGGTGGATGCCGTTGGTGAACATCGCCTCGATTTCATTGTCCTTGGAGAGCCGCCCCATGCTCATCATTGTGCCGAAGAGCACGGCGACGGGTATCGCCATGGTGATGAAGTAGGGGACGTTCAGCGCGATAAGCTTCAGGATTTCGCGCGCCGGGAAGTTCGGGTTGAGCAGCCGGTCGCCTTCCAGGAAAAGCTGGTTGATGATAAGGAACGCGAGAAACCCCAGAAAGCCGATGGCGTAGAGCTGGAACGCCTCGGAGAATATGTAGTAGTCCACGACCCGGAAGAGCCGCCTGCGCAGGCGCGGGGGTCTCCCCGCCACACCGGGAGCAGTCGTTGTCCTCCTGGATCGCGCAAAGCCCATATCCGCCGCCACCATTATACAGAAGGATTCGGCGGGGTAGGTGTTCGGAGAGGGCTATTTTCCCCGGATTCCGCTTGTTATCGTGAACCGGAGTGGGGCTTTCCCGGCCACCACACCTTAATCGTGCAGCCTGGAGATTTACCCGCCTAAGGAGGGCCGCGCGTCCGCCCTGTATGGGCAATTCCCTTCGGGTCTGCCTTCGGCTCTGAGGATATCGCTCAGGCTCGAAGAGAATTCAGGGCCGAAGACACGAATTGCCCTCTTTTTGTAAGCTTCTCCGCCCGTAGGGGTTTATGCGCCTGTGGCGCACACGGCATGCCGTGCCCGTCTGTCCCACTGGCAGCTGATTGCCGGCGGGACCGGCAACCACTCAGAGCCCCAGCTTCCGGCTCAGCTCCGCCCATTCGTCCGGCTCGTAATCCTCAGCCTGCCACACTTCGCGCACCAGCGCTTGCGAAGTTGGCGTCTGCCTGTTGTAGGGGCAGTTCACGAACTGCCCGTTCCTCCTGTAGGGCGGGGACCTGTGCCCCGCCGTCTTCTCTCCAAATCCCCCCGCGACATCTGGTCAAGCGCGCCCATCGTTTCGCACCCCCTTTCGCCGATTTGCCGCGGGATCATAGCGGTCGGGTGGTGGATTGGCAAGCTAACGCTCTAAATTCAGAGATCGTTGACTTCCGCGTTCATCCGATCAAAGATCACGGGGAATGGTCTCGATTCCGAGGGTAAAAGCCTACTATCGTGAGAAGGGCTTCGTGCTCTACCAAGGCGACGCACTAGAATTCCTACCAAAGTTCCCCGCAGAGACCTTCGACCTGATATTTGCTGACCCGCCATATCGCCTGAGTAACGATGGTTTCACCTGCCATGCCGGTCGGCGCGTGAGCGTTAACAAGGGTGAATGGGATAAGAGTAAAGGTGTCGAAGAAGACTTCGACTTCCATTTCTCATGGATTGCAGCTTGCCGTGAACCTCTCAAGAGGAACGGCAGTATCTGGGTAAGCGGCACCCTTCATTCGATCTACCAGTGCGGTTATGCGCTCCAGCTTGCGGGCTATAAGGTCCTGAACGATATCGCATGGTATAAGCCTAATGCTCCTCCCCATTTGGCCGCTCGTTATTTCGCCCACTCACACGAGACGCTTCTTTGGGCGCGCAAATTCCGCAACGCTGGGCACAAGTTCAACTACAGCCTTATGAAACTGAAGGACTGGCCTGAGGACTTCCTGAAGCGCGAGGGTAGGCAGATGCGGTCTGTTTGGGCAGTAAACACACCTACGCCCGAAGAGAAAAAGTTCGGGAAGCATCCTACGCAGAAGGCGCTTTTAGTTCTACTGAGAATTGTGCTTGCTTGCACGGATAAAGGTGATTTAGTACTCGACCCCTTCACTGGAAGTAGTACAACGGGTTTGGCTTGCTGGCTAACTGGCCGCTCCTTTGTTGGAATAGATACGGAAGAGAAGTATCTTGAGCTATCTATAAAGCGTCTGAAAGACATCCAAAAGCACGGATTTCATCCAAATAATACGCGCCGTAAGCTGCGCATGCCTCGCGAAAAGCCTATGGCACAAAAGGCGGGTCGTACTTCAGATATTGAGAGCTTCATAAGAGAACTCGAGGAGATTCGCGCAAAGCCTGATGGCTAAACACCTATTCCAGCGCTTGGACACTGTGGAGGTTGAAGCATGACGACTTGTTTTAAGAGAGTTATCAGTTTTATTAAAGCCTGCTACTATTGGCTCATATGCAGCTACCGAATCGTTAGATTAAGGCGCGTTCAAAGGGAAGTAGATGGACTCCATGAAGCGGACGATTTACTCTTTACAACCACAGATGGTGTTGAGGTCATGGCTTTTCCAGGAAAGAAAGGTCCTAATGACTTCATCGTTAAATTCAGGCAGCCTAACGGAAGACCGCGTACTCCCCGCCATATACACCTTGTAGTCGAGCTCTACGTTAAGCAAGCTTACGATAAAGAGCTTACCCACAAGTTGTGCGACCATTTCCTCGATGTTTTCAAATCAGTAAAACCCATCACTAGCTTTCCACCAGCCCTTCAAGTGTATGACTCGTCTCTTGTTAATGAGTTTATCAAACTTGATGATGTAGGGGAGTTCAGCGTGGAGTTTCTATTGGTGGTGAATGAGCTCATAATTATTCAAGAGAAGACTAATTACCCTAAAGGCTCGCTCACACAAGAACTCTATGAGGGTTTCAAGACAAAGGATAGGTTCAGCGTGATAAATACTGCTGTATTTGGGAAACGTAGTTGAGATGTGACGTCTGATAGCTGACGGCTAATCTATGCTATCCTTCCTCCCCGTGAGCGGACGGGCGAAGGCGGAACGGGCGGGCGCGGGAGCGGCGAGGTTCCCCGCGGACATCATCTTCTTCGACAACGACGGGACGATTTTCGACTCGGCGACGGGCGTGCTCGCCGCGGTGCAGGACGGCTTCCGCGAGTTCGCGGCGGCGCACGGGCTGACGCAGTTGCCCGTGCCAACCATCGCGCGCATCAAGCAGCTCACCGGCGCGCCCAACACTGTCTTTTTCCCCGCAGTTCTGCCGGAGGAAGTGCGGCATCTGGCGCCCGAGCTGCGCGAGATCTGTTTGCGACACGAGGTGGAGGCCATCCGCACTAGCGCCAAGCTGTTCAGCGGTGCCCGCGAGATGCTCACGGAGCTGCGCGCGCGCGGCAAGAAGCTCGTGCTCATCACCCACGCGGGCGTCGAGTATTTCACCGCCACCGCCGGGCGCTTCGGCTACGAGAAGCTGTTCGACCGGCTCTACCACGTGGGGCTGCACGGCCTGGCGGACAAGTCGCAGATGATTGCCCACGCGCTCAACGCGCTATCGCTTGACGGCGCGCCGCTCGCGGCGGTGGGCGACAAGCGGGCGGATATGGAGGCGGGCAGGGCGCATGGCGCGACGACGGTCTACGCCGCGTACGGCTTCGGGGAACCGGAAGACCGCGAGCTGGCGGATTTCGTCATCGACTCGCCGTCAGAATTGTCGGATATGGTGCTGTAGGGCCGCCGTTTATGGCCGCCGTCTTCTGTAGGGGCACGACCGTGCCCTCCCATCACGGTTAAAGAAATCAGGGCATGGCATTCCATGGCCCTACTAACAGCTAACAACCAACAACCGCTGCTAAATCCCGTCGCCGCCCGCGGCCTGGCCCGGCGTGTGCTGGAACTGCTCCATGCGGTGCATGATGCGGTCGGCGAAGTCGGTGTCTTTTTGCTCCAGCAGCTTAAAGTCGTGCGGGCTGCTCGCGGCGTGGATGGCGGTGTCGTAGGTAATGAGCCCGCGGCGGAACATGCTGAGCAGGTACTGGTCGAACGTGATCATGCCCTCGGCGTTGCCTTCCTCGATGGCGTTTTTGATCATGTCCGTTTTGTCGCGCTGCTCGATGAACTCGCGGATGCGGCCCGTGGTTTTCATAATCTCCATCGCCGGGACGCGCCCGCCGCCTACCATCGGCAGCAGCCGCATGGACACGATGGCCCTGATGGTCTCGGAGAGCATCAGGCGCGCCTGCTGCTGCATATCGGCGGGGTAGTAGTCGATGACGCGGTTGACGGTCTGGACGACGTCGAGGGTGTGCAGCGTGGTGAATACAAGGTGGCCCGTGAGCGCCGCCTGGAACGTCGCGGTAACCGTCTCGCGGTCGCGCATCTCGCCGACCATGATGATGTCCGGGTCCTCACGCATCGAGCCGCGCAGGGCGTCCAGGAAGGTGTTGGTGTCCACGCCCAGCTCGCGCTGGTTGATGATGGCCTCCCTGTCGTAGTGGACGAACTCGATGGGGTCCTCGATGGTTATGATATGCACCGGGCGCCGGTTGTTGATGTACTCGACCATGGACGCCAGCGTCGTGGACTTGCCGGAGCCTGTCGTGCCGGTGATGATGATGATGCCGCGGCGCTCCAGCGACAGCTCCTCCATGATGATGGGCAGGTTCAGGTCCTCGAACGCGAGAATCTTGTCCGGGACCAGCCGCAGCGCGGCTGCGAGCGTTCCTTGCTGGCGGAATATATTAACGCGGAACCGGCCGACCTTGCCGTACTGGTACGAGACGTCAATCTCGTTTTTCTCCTCAAGCATATACTCGCGCTTGGGCGTCAGCAAAAACTTGCAGTAACGCTCGATCTGCTCCTCGTCCACGACCGGATAGTCGGTAGGCAGCAAATCGCCGTCCACGCGCACGAATGGGACGCGGTCCACGCCCAGATGCAGGTCGGAGGCGTTTTTCTCAACGACATAATCCAGAAGCTCAGTGACTTCTACGGGCATACGCTTACCCCCAGGTGTACTCGGCTGGAATGCCCAGCCGGACTTTCTCGATTATAACACAGGAGGCTCTTCCAGATGCCGCTTTCTGGCTGCGGCAGAAGCACGCAAACGGGCGGTCTCTGTTTCTGAAAGCGGGCGGCTTTCCCCGGGCTTAAGTTGCCCCAGCGCCACGCCCCCGAACCGCACCCGCCGCAGCCGCAGCACATCGAAGCCGTGGGCGGCGAATATCCGGCGCACAATCCGGTTGCGCCCCTCGGTGAGTGTTACAATCACCGCGCTTCTCGCGCCCTTCCCGCTCTTCAACTTAACCTCTTTGGGCTGCACCGGGCCGTCGGCAAGCTCCGTGACGCCGGACAGGCGCTTCAGCGCGTCCGCTCCGGGCTGCGGAGCGGCCGCAACTTCATACGTACGCGGGACTTCGAAGCTCGGATGCGTAAGCTGATGCGCTAACTCGCCGTCGTTAGTGATGAGCAGAAGTCCTTCGGAGTCGCGGTCCAGGCGGCCTACTGCGAATACTCTCTTTGCTCCGCGCGCCCTGAAATAATCTGTGAGGCACTCCCGACCACGCTCGTCTTTCCAGGTGCAGAGAACGCCGCGCGGCTTGTAGAACGCGCTAAGGTAAAGGGAGCCCGGCCGGCCCGTAGCTTTCTTGCCCGCAACCGTAATCCGGTCGCGCTTGAGGTCGACCTGCGTCGCCAGGTCGGTGACAACCGCGCCGTTAACCTTCACCTTGCCGGCGCGCACGAACTCCTCAACCGACCTGCGGCTGCCGTATCCCAGCTTGGCCAGCGCCCGGTTGATGCGCATCTTAGCCATGCGAGCATTATAATGGGGTCGGCATTTCGTGGTCTGAAACGGCAGGCGCGCCAGCGATATAGCGTTTTCGCCTGCGACAGACTTCTTCCACCGAACGGGCTCTGTTGACAGCATCGGCGCTTTGAGCTATTTTAGTATTCATCTAAATAGCTTCTCCGTTATGACAGACAATTCTGACAAGCTGCTGAAATTCCTGAAGGCGATGGGCGACGAAACGCGGCAGCGGATAATTGCGCTGCTAGCCGAAGGAGTCCTCCCTTCGGGGAAACTGGCAGAAATGCTGGGCATAACGCCTGCAACTTGCTCCCACCACCTTTCGCGGCTAACTGAGCTCGGACTGGTTAATGTCAGGAAGGAGGGGAATTTCAGGCTATATTCTCTCAAGCAGCAAGCGCTCAACGAGCTCAGGCAGGACGTGCTGTCGCTCCTTCCCTCGGGGAAGCCGCAAGTTCAGGATTATGCAGATATTCCTGGCGGCTCGGAGGTTGCATCTGAAGGGAATACGCCGCCTCGCCGGCAGGTTTCAGGATTGGTGGCGCTGAATGGCGGGGTGAACCTTGAGGTCTCGCTTGTGCTCCTGGCTGACAGAAAACTGGAAGCGATTCGGCTTGGACGTATAGTCGAGGTTCCCGCTGTTGGCTTACTGGACGCGCCTGAGGAAATCGTCGCGCTAAACGCTTGTCTGACGCGCGGCGCGGTTGTAACGGTTGACCGCTTATGGCGCGAGATTAAACTGGCGATTGCTGGTAAGATTGTGTGGCGCGCGAAGCTGGCTGACGGGCTAAGCCCTTTCCAGCGGCGGGTTTTCAGGCAGCTATTAGCGGTGCCTGCGGGGCACGTTATTACCTACGGTAAGCTCGGGAAGGCAGTTAACAGCTCACCACGGGCAGTGGGCCGCGCGGTTGCGCGAAATCCGTGGCCGCTTCTTGTGCCCTGCCATCGCGTTGTCGAAACGGGAGGCGGGCTTGGCGGCTATTCCGCCCCCGCCGGAACGGCGCTGAAAGGCAGGCTGCTGGCGTTTGAGGCTGGCAGCGGAGCACGTGATAATCATCATTTGCGAGAGGAATCTCGCACTTATTAGGATACGCGGGAGGGGATGAAGATCCGTATCTTGAGTGCAAAAGCGAGATATCTACTGGAGATATCGCTGGTCAAGGTCGTGTTCCTGACCTTGTTCTGGGCCGCCACATATTCGTTGCCGCCGGTTGCGGAGCTAGGATTCCCCTACGTGCGGGAGCTGGTTTTGTTCTTGTTCCTTGCGGCAAACCTGGCGTGCATCTACTTCTTGTGCTACCGCGAAGTCCCCGCCAAGCCCATTCTGAGGACGCTATTTGGCTTGGACGTATTCTTCACGCTTTACCTGGCGAACTTCCTCTATACCAGCCACGGGCTGCTTCTCCTGATGCTGGCAGTGCTTATCCTCTTTGAGACGCTTGTAGTGAGTCGCGCGCTGGGTGCTGTGGCGTTGGCATACAGTGTAGCGCTCTGTTTCATCATCGTGCGCTATAGCGTGCCTGTTGTCGGCCTGTTCGGTGATATATCTGGATTCCTCGAGTTGTTTTACTACGTGCTAGCTCTGTGCCTGGTATATGGCCTTGCATGTTTCGTTGTAACGCGGCACCGGAAGCTGATGAGCCAAAGCGAGGCGCTGGCGAAGGAGCTGGCGGACTCCGCCGTGGACAGCGAGATCTCGCGCCAGGATATCGTGAAGCGTAACCAGCAGCTTTCTACGTTGCTGCAGATATCAGAGAGCCTGTCCTCATCGCTTGAAGTTGGTCGTCTGTTTAAGAACTTCGGTGTAGCTATCCGCAACTCCGTGCTCTTTGATAACTTGAGCCTGCTGGTATACGACCCTGAAGTGAATAGCTTCCGCGTGCTTGTCACACGTGACGAGTTTTTTGACTTCGCCGACGCGAACTACTTCCCCATAGACAAAGGCGTAGCCGGCTACGTGTACAATCACGGCAAGTCGTACATAGTGGATTCTGGCGAAACGGACGATCTGCTTGCGGAGCTTCCTGACTTCCCGAGTGATATTGGTTCTCTTATTTGCGTTCCCCTTTACTACAAGGACGACATACTGGGGGTGCTGTCTCTGGAAGGAGAGGAACAGGGGCAGTTCAGCGATGACGACCTCGCTTTCGTTGAGAGCATTTCCCCTTTAGTAGCGATAGCCGTAAACAACATTATCAGCTATCAGGCGATTAAAACTGCCTCGACACGGGACAAGCTAACCAACCTGCACAATTATTTCTCGTTCACGCAGAGGTTCTACGAGATGCTTGAGACCGCGCACCGCAGGAATAGGCCACTTACATTGCTGCTTCTCGACCTCGATGACTTCAAGCAGGTCAACGACGCGCACGGTCACCTTGCGGGGAATATCGTTTTGGCCCAGATTGGTGAGCTCCTGATTTCGTTTTTCCGTCGGAGCGACCTGGTTGCGCGTTACGGCGGGGAAGAATTCGCCATTGTTCTCAACGGGACTCCGGCTGACATAGGGCTTGTCGTCGCGGACACGCTTCGCGAGATGGTCGTGGAGACGGAGTTTCTGGGCGCGGGCAGGCCGAAGGTCAGCCTTACGGTGAGTATCGGCGTGTCGAGTACGGAGGACAGGAACGTAGAGTTTATCGCGCGCCCCAGCCGCCGCCACGACGACGACCATTTTGTGGAAAACCTCGAGGAAATGGCGGAGAAGCTAATAGTCTCGGCGGATGCCGCGATGTACAACAGCAAGCGCCGGGGGAAGAACCGCGTTACCGCTTCGGAAAGCTCGATTGTCGCTCAGAAAAACTTCACCGAATACCGCAGTGCCGCCCCGGAAAACGCGCTGCCGAAAGTGGCGAAGCGCCCGGTAATTAAGTCGTTTGATTGAACTCGGAATACGTGCCGTAGCGTCGTTCTAAACCTCGGTGACGAATGGCTGGAAGTGCAGCTGGCGCATGCGGTGTGTAAGTATATCTGTGTGAGGGGGAGATGCCGTGGCGAAGAAGCAATTGAAAACGTACAGGAAGCCTTCCAAGGCGCGCCAGGGGACACTGGCTAAAGAGCTTCGTACACTGATTGCAGCTTATGACAGGCGGGATTCGCAGCGTGCGCTGGGCAGGATCGCTAAGTTCTGCAAGCTCGATAATCCACTCGAGCGCGGCTATGTGGTGGACGTGCTTATCGCGCTTCACGCTGAAATGCCCCGAACCGTTATAAAAGTCGCCCGGGAGCTGGCGAAAGCGAAGGACCTAAGAGCCGGGCGCATCGGCGCTAATGTTCTATTCGCAGTTTTCAAGGGCGACTATCCGAGATGCAAGCGCGCCATCATTGCGCGGCTTAAGCACGACGCGGAATATGTGCAGGCGATGGTATGCGGGCTATGTTATGCCTGCCCGGATGAGGCTGCCGACGACCTGCCAAAGCTGTTTGGCCACCGTTCACACGCGGTCAGGCTCGGCGCGCTCGTACTCGCACTCCATTATCAGGCTCTGGATGGTGCGATCGAGGATGGCGGCGTTGCCCCAGCTCATCACCCCGACCGGCAGGTCTCCGACCTGGCAGACCTTATTGGCGTACTGGAAGCTCTGTATGATGCTCGGCGCCTTGTGCTGCGGGCTGATGTATCCCATCAGCACGGTCGCGCTGTCCGCCGCGAGAACCAGGCCTTCGGCGACGCGCACGCTTACGCAGATGCTCATATGGTTCCTCCCGGAGCGCCGATTATACCACCGCGCAGCGCCCGTTATAGATAGCATTGCCCGGTCGCATCCGCGTGCGAAGCTTCTTTCGCGCGATGGGTGCTAAAATAGCATCCTGATGGGACTCCCGGTTGACCAGCAACTAAAGCGCATGCTCGACGGCGTGGACGAGTTCCTGCCGTCCGAGGCGGATTTGCGCGCGCGCATTGAGAGCAAGGGCACGTTGCGTGTCAAGCTCGGCCTCGACCCGACGCACACCGACCTTACTATAGGCCACGCCGTCGTGCTGCAAAAGCTGCGTGACTTCCAGGACCTGGGGCACACGGCCGTCCTCATCATCGGCGACTTCACCGCGCTCGTGGGCGACCCCAGCGGGCGCAGCAAGACCCGCCCGCAGCTTACCGAAGCCGACATCGCGCAGTTCGCCAAAACGTTCGCTGACCAGGCGGGGCACATCCTCGATATGGGCAAGGTGGAGATACGCTACAACTCCGAGTGGCTGGCGAAGCTCTCCATGCGCGAGACCATCGAGCTTACGCAGAAAATCACCGTTGCGCGGATGCTGGAGCGCCAGGACTTCTCCACGCGCTACAAGGGCGAAATCCCCATCTACGTCCACGAGTTCCTCTACGCGCTGCTGCAGGGCTACGACTCCGTCGCGGTCGAATCCGATATCGAGCTGGGCGGAACGGAGCAAAAATTCAACTTGCTGATGGGGCGCCAGGTAATGCCCGACTACGGGTTAGAGCCGCAGATGGTGCTGACGATGCCGCTTTTAGTGGGTACCGACGGCGTGGAGAAGATGTCCAAGAGCCTGAATAACTACATCGCGCTTACCGAAAACCCGCGCGATATGTTCGGCAAGGTGATGAGCATACCCGACGAAATAATCGGCAACTACTTCCAGCTTGCTGTGGGGCGCACCGCCGATGAAGTCGCGGCGATGGAGCGCGCGATGGAGCAGGGGCAAAACCCGATGGACTTCAAGCTCGACTTGGCCGAAGCCATCACAGCCCGTTTTCATTCGCCTAAGGTCGCCCAAGCCGAGCGCGAGAACTTCAAATCCGCCTTCTCCGACCACGACAAAGAAGCGATTGCTGAGGAAGTTGCGGTCGCAGTCGACCTCATAGACTCAAAGACGACGGCACTTGATCTTCTCACGATCGGCGCAGGTGATTCTGAGAGCATCGCCGAAAAAGCGGGATTCAAATCGCGCAACGAGGCGCGCAAGCTGATAGAGCAGGGCGCTGTGAGGCTGAACAGTGAAAAGCTCAACGATCCCAATGAGCGCGTTGGCATATCCGCGGATGACCTGATCGAAGTCGGGAAGAAAAAAGCCTTCCGTGTTTCCGAAGTCGTGGAAACCTCCTCCGATGAACTCCACCGCCGCTGTTCCGGCGACTAATCGCTGATAGCTGACGACTGAAGACTGAATCAAGCGGCAGCGCCGGATGCGGTCTCACGCCATCAACGGGCGTAAACGCGCGGCGGCACTGCCGCCGGAGTGTGCAAACGGATTTTCCGCCGGTTAGCTCTTTACCGCGGTCCAGACGCCGGTAACGGTCTTGCCGTCGTCGTCGCCGAAGCCGCTAACGAACGTCAGCGTGAACGTGCCGGAGCCGCCGTTCGCGTCCATCTCGCCGGAGACGCTGAATTCCACGGTCTGGTGCGCGTACTCGTCGTCCGTCGAGAGCGTGAACGTGCCGTCGGTGTCGCTGAACGAGCCGGTCCAGATACGGCCGTGCTCGTCGGACGCGATGATGTCCGCGCCGGTTGACGTCGTGGCCATGTGCTCGACGAACACGTCTTCAACGGCGGTGCCCACAGCGTCGTCCGGGTCGCCGGTTACGTCGAACGTGTAGGAAAACGTGCCCAGCAGAGCCGGATAATCGTCAACGAAGTCGCCGTAGACGGTGCGCCCGCCGCCGCCGCCGCAGGACACAGCCAGCGCGAACACGGCAATAGCCAATAGCAATGCAGCAATTCTCATCGGGATTCCCCCAGTTCAGAGATGAGCGGAATAATACCATCCGGCAGCAGAATACTCAACAGAACTAACCGGGAATCCGTCCAAGAGTGCGGTTTCCGCTGTAACATTTCGCGGCGCAGCTGCATCTTATAGAGTGTGGGAAATCCTGGGGAAGGCAAACAGGTGACTGAATCCTCCGGGGAGCGCAACCGCGCGTTTATGCGGCTTTATGAGCCCGTACACCGGGACGCAGCCGCCTTCTGTACATTTCTCGCCGGAAGCCGCCTCGAAGGTGAAGACCTGCTTGCGGATTCGCTGGTCAGTGCGCTCAGGCGCTTCGGGCAATTGCGCGATCCAGCCCGGTTCAAGTCCTGGCTGTTTGCGGTGGCACGAAACGAATTCCGGGCCCGCCTCCGGAAGCGGCGCGCCCACCGGTATGAGCTGCTGGACGCCGATGTCGGAGAGAAAACTTCTGCGCCCGAGCGACAGGACGGGGCGGAGGAAGTGCTTCCTACGCTTGCCTGTCTCCCGCAGGACTACCGCGAGGTCATCATCCTCTTCCACCTGGAGGAAATGCCGATGGCTGAGGTGGCGCGGGTTTTGGGAATTCGGGAGAATACTGCGAGAGTACGCTTGCACCGCGCAAGGAAGATGCTGGCCAGGCTTCTGGGATTTCCCGAAAGCACCAAACTGTCGACCTATAGGGAGGAATCCCTGTGCCTGAAGGAGGTTCAAAGTGACTGACCGCAGGAAGCTCGATGACTATCTCGCATCGATGCGGCGGGAGTATTGCCAGTTCCGCCCGCGGCACAAGGCCGACGCCACGATTCAAAAAACGTTTTCGCAGGAGGCTACTATGAATTCACTAGCCAGCCCCAACCGCGCGCGCTGGGCCTTCGGGTTAACAGCGCTTATGCTGGCAGCGGTCGTTGCCGTTCTCGGCTTCGTCCAGGTCTCGTATTCGTTCAATACCGGGTTTTCAGCGGTATTTACGTTCAAACCGGCTGATCTGGCGATGGACTACGAAGAACTCGCCGGGCGAATCGGCGAACTGTGCGAGGAGTACCACGGATACGGCGATGGCGGCGGTTCCGTATCCATCTCAATCAGCTGGCCGGCTGAAATGGATCACGTAAGCATCAGTGTTAGTGCGGCTTCAGAGGTGGAGGCCCTCGACCTGGCTGAGTGGCTGCGCGAACGGGTGCCGGAACTCTCCTCCGCGCAGATGGAGATTACCGATGTCACTCAGCGTATCGACATCTCAATCACCGATCTGCTCCGTATGAATATCAGCGACGAGGAGCGCAGCCGCATCCTTTCGGAGCGCCTTTCCGAGAAGTATGGCGTGCCCGTGGAGGTGGAGATTACCACTGGCGAAAGCGGCGGCGAGAGGCGGATTGAAGTTAAAGTGTGCATCGAAGCTGATACTAGCGCTAACGGCGCCGTTGATGTTACCGTAGGCGGTGAATAGGTCAGCGGGCTTGCCTGCTGGTCTATTGTTGGCTAAGGCTGGATAAGGAGCACTCGCAATTCCGGAGTGCTCCTTTGCTTCAGATTGGCTCACCAAGGATTGCTTCAAGTATCTCCACCGCGTCCTGCAGGTACTTCGGGCAAAGCTCGCTAAACTTCCGCTCCCTGGCCGCCTGCCGCAGTTCGTCCGGCTGGCTCAGGTTGTAGCCCAGAAGCTGGGTGCAGTTTACGTGCTTGTTGCGACTAACGAATTCCCGCACGAACCTCTCGGTCACTTTGTAGACTTCCTGCTTCGCCGCGCGGACGTCAATTTCGCTCCTGAACTTGGCCAGCCCGATTACCATCAGTGCGCCGGTCACTGCGCCGCAGCTCCCGTCCAGGTGCGCCATGCCGCCGCCAAATGCAGACGCGACCTTCAAAGCAGTATTATCGTCCAGCTCCAAGCCAGGTGCGAATGCTGACAGAATTGACTGAGAACAACTGTATCCTTCCGTAAAGCGCGATTGCGCCAGCCCGGTGTATTTCATGCAATTGATCCTTCAGTGCAGGATGCGAATGCGAGTGTCAGCTCAGGAATGATAGCCGATTGCTCCGGGCCTTTCCAGCCTTATATCTGGTGGACTTGCGCAAAATCCCCGTTTTCCTGATAGAATAGTAGGCGCAGCCGGACTGGGGACGCTGCACCGGTCACAGGGGAAGCCCCAAAGGCAGGTGCACTTGCCGCCGGAGATGCTCAATTTCGTCGGAGGAAGGATAATGGCTTACAGCTACACCAACAAGAAAGGGACTACCTATTTTCTTCACAGTAAAGAGGTGACTTTGAAGGGTGGGCGGAAGCAGCGCATTTATTACTTCGCCAAGGAAGCGAAGGTTAATGCTATCGACGCAATGCCCGACGGGTACATTGTCGTCGAGAACCAGCGCACCGGCCTGCCCATTCTCAAGAAGGGTTAATTAAGCCCATCCATCCCGGCAAGTTCGAAAGCGCTCGGGATCCGGGCGAAAACATACTAATCCGCTTTCTGTCGCGGCGCATTCGGGCAATCGCGAGTACGGATTAAACGGGGGGAGTTAGGTGCTCGCAGCGTGGGCTTTAAAGCTACGCAGCCCGCGTAATGCGCCGCGGCCTGCCGTTTGCCGAAAGCAAATGGCCGGGCGCAGCGAGACTTATCCCCCCGCACGAAGTGCCCGTTAGTGTCCCTTGGGGCGGATCCGCTCGGTTTCCATGTGGTGATGGGGCGGGGGCTGGATCTGCCTGGCGATTTCCCTCGCAGCATCGCTTAGCTTCTCCGCGTCGGCTTCCGGAGGGAACTTGCCGCCGAAAAGGTCGTAGCCATCGCCGTCCCACTGGGCCATCACATGCACATGGAAATGCGGGATTACCTGTCCGGCGGCCCGTCCTGTGCTTTGCCACACGAGCACTCCGTCAGGATTCAGCGCCTGCTTCACCGCCCACGCCATTCGCGCCGCCACGGCGTGGACCCATCCCAGCGTCACCTCAGGGACTTCATGGATGTTCTCGATGTGGTTCTTGGGGATGACGAGGACGTGCCCGGCGCCGCGCTCCGGTTGCGAAAGGTCCATGAACGCCAGCGCGAACTCGTCCTCGTAAACTTTGCTCGCCGGTATTTTCCCCGAAATAATGTCGCAGAATATACAGTCAGCCATGCAGCAATTATAGCGTGTCCGGCGCCTGCTAGAATCACCGTGTGATTAAATTCGCGGCATTCCTCTCCGGCGCGGCGCTGCTTATACTGGAGCTTATGGGCGTGCGACTTCTCACGCCGGCCTTCGGCAGCTCGATGATTGTCTACAGCGCAGTGATCGCCGTGTTCCTTGCCGCGATGGCTGTAGGCTATTTCATCGGCGGTTACATCGCCGACCGCGCGCCGTACAGGTCGACGCTTGCCCTGTCGCTCGGACTGGGCGCGATCTTACTCGCCGCCTGTACGCCGGTTGCTCCTCCTGTGGCGGGGGCTTTCGCCGCGGCGAGGTTCGGCGGCTACTGGGCGCCGGTGCTGGCGGCGTTTGCTGTATTCACGCTGCCATCGGCGGTGCTGGCGTTCGTGCCGCCCATCGCCATCCGCCTGGAGATGAAGGACGTCTCGCGAAGCGGCTCGGTCTCCGGACGCATTTACGCAATCTCTACTTTCGGCAGCATCATCGGCACGCTATCGGTGCCGCTTTTGATCGGCGTAATGCGTGTAAGCTACAGCCTTTACGCAATCGCGGGCGCGATCGCCGTGTACGCGGCGCTGCTCTTCATCTTCCCTCGCGGGAAGCAAGCCTAACCGCAAGTCTGTCTCAGGTATAATCAGTGTAAGGAGCAGCTCATGAAAAAGCTCGCGATTTTCACAGCAGTATGCCTTTTCAGCCTGCTCGCCTGGGGCGCCGTGGCCCACGCGAGGATAGTCTATAAGCGCGACTCGCTTTACAGCCACATTGTCGTGGAGGACATCGGCGGCACGCGCACGCTTTACTTCAACACCTGGCCGCAAACCGAGATGCTGATTAGTGACCCCAGTCGAGGTGGGCTCCAGTACACCGAGATGTACCACGCGGTTCTCGCGTTCAATCCGCAGTGCAAGCGCGTGCTCGTAATCGGTCTTGGCGGCGGCTCGACGCAAAAGGCGTTCCTGTCGCGCTATTCGGACATAACCGTGCAGACGGTGGAGATCGACAAGACGGTGGCGCAGGTTGCGTGCGAGTATTTTTCAGTTCCCGATAGCTCGCGCCACACTATCACCATCGAGGACGGCCGGCGCTTCCTTGCCCGCAACGCCCAGGCCTACGATGCGATACTGGTTGACGCGTATCTCGTAGATTACTACGGGGCTTACGCGCCGTTTCACCTGGCGACGCAGGAGTTCTTCCAGCTTGCTAAATCCCGGCTTAGCGAGCGCGGCGTGCTGGCGTACAACGTTATCTGGTCGAGCCTTAGCTGGAACGACGCGTCGCTGCGCACTATGCAGAAAACCGTGTCCAGCGTATTCGGCAATGTCTATATGCTGCCGGCGCGCCGGTCAAAAAACGTGGTGCTAATATGCGTGCCCGGAAGCGCGCCAAGCGGCTCAACACTGAAAAACAACGCGCGGGTGGTGGACAAGAAATACGGCCGCCTGCCGACTACGATTACATCGCTCGTTTCGCAGCTTTCGACGCGCAGCCTGGACACGCGCACCGTTCCCGTCCTCACCGACGACTACGCGCCGGTGGAGACGCTTAGCCTGCTATTCCGCTAGCTTTCGCTCTTATCACCGCTCCTGGACGTAGCCCTCGCTGATGCCCAGTTCGTCGACCCAGGCCTGAACCTGCTTCCATTCGTTGCGCGTAACGCGCCTATTCAGCGTAGGGTCGTCGACCGCGCGATACGCCGGGAAATACTGCGCCATTACACTGACGGCCACGCGCCGCTGTTCGTCCAGCCCCGCAAGAAATCCCAGCACTCCACGCGTGCTCTGAAGGCGTCCGGGCAGTACCAGATGGCGCACCAGCAGTCCCCGTTCAGCCGCCGCGCCCCGCATCTGCACCGGCCCCACCTGGCGCCACATTTCCGCGAGCGCCGCCCGGTTCACTTCGACATAATCGGAAGCGTTGCTCAACTCGCCGGCGAGCTTACTGTCGGAATACTTCGCGTCCGGCAAATAGATGTCCACGATGCCATCAAGCAGCCTGATAACTTCCAATCGCTCGTAGCCGCCAGTGTTCCACACCAGCGGCAGGCGCAGCCCGTTGTCGCGCGCCACTGCAACCGCGGCGATTATCTGCGCGCTGAAATGCGTGGGCGTCACGAAGTTTATATTTTCCGCGCCGTTTCGCTGCAACTGGGTCATCATCGCCGCCAGCTCGTCCGCGCTAACCTCGCGGCCATGCGCGAGATGGCTGATGGGGTAGTTCTGGCAGAATATGCACGCGAGGTTGCAGCCCGCGAGAAATATCGTCCCGCTGCCTCCTCGCCCCACCAGGCATGGCTCCTCCCCGAAATGCAGGTTGTGCGAGCTTACTTTAGCCTTCAACCCGCCTTTGCACAGCCCGCGGTCGTCTTTATCGCGCGCCACCGCGCACTTGTGCGGGCACATCTCGCAGGGGCTGAGCATACCGGCAAGCTGTTGCGCGCGGTCTGCGAGTTCGGAGGAGGTCAGCTTCAGGTAGCCGGGTGTGAATCCCGCGCTCACTTCTCGTTGTAGAACCTGCGCTTTATCTTGTTCAGGGCCGTGCGCTCGATCTGGCGCACGCGCTCGCGGCTGACGCCCAGTTCCTGCGCCAGCTCCTCCAGTGTCGAGCATTCGTTCGTGCGCAGGTGGGTGCCGCCGGAGTCCGGCGTCAGGCCGTAGCGCCTGCGGACGACCATTTGCTCCTTTTCGTCCAGGAGCTGCAGCATCTGCTTGACGGTGGCCCGGTCGAGCACCTGCTGGATGATGTCCTCGCCCGAACCGACTTTTTCGTGCAAGCCCGGCGCGCGCGTGTCCTCGCCGTGCGTGCTCTCGAAGCTTTCCTCCAGCGAGAGGATGTTCGGCAGCGAGCCCGCGTAGCGTTCCACGTCCTCGGGCGACAGGCCGGTAGCCTTTGACAGGTCTTCAAGATCGGGCTCTTCCTTGTGTTTGCTCCGATAAGCCGCAGCGGCCTTGTTCAACCGGCTGATCTTGTCTATGACGTGCTCGGGGACGCGGATTAGGTACTGGTTGTTGATGATGTAGCGCAGGATGCGCTGCCTGATCCACCAGGTGGCATAAGTGGACAGCCGGAAGCCCTTCGACGGGTCGAATTTCTCCACCGCGGCCATCAGCCCTATCGTGCCTTCGCTGATAAGGTCCATCAGGTGGATGCCCGTATGGTAATACTGCTTGGCGATGTTCACCACGAGCCGCGTGTTGGCGAGGATAAGGCTTTCCCTTGCCTCCTGCCTTTCCTCGTCCGGCAGGTTCTCGTTGCGCGTAATCGCGATGCGCTCTTCCACCTCGCAGGGATCCAGCATTGCGATGCTGCTGATTAGCCCCAGGTACGCCAAAAGCGAGCTTTCGAGGCGCGAGTCCTCGATATCTTTCAGCAGGTCTTTATCTTTGTCTTCAGCCATCGGATTCCGCGGACGGCGTGTCCTCCGATATTATAAGGGGCTCAAGCGCGTAATAGTCTTCTGGCACGGCGAAACGCGCTGCAGGGATGTCTTTCCGGCGCACATCGCTAAGCGTTATCCGGGTCTCGCCTTTAGCCGATTTCGCCTGCGCGGCGCGCAGCCTTTCGGGCAAGCCGCCGAAATACAGCGTCACGCTCCAATCCTCGGCGTCTCTTTTTTCCATCATGTCCGGTGGAAGCCCTTCTTTCATACTGACGGAGTACGCGCGCAATTGTTCCCCGTTGAGGCTGCGGTGGCCGAGGTATGAGAGCTGAATGCCCCGTTTTTGGAGCGCATCCCTGACCGCGCCGAACTGGGTGCAGATGGCAAAAGGCACTAGCTCAAACAGCTTCCAGGTATCGCCGCAAACACTGATCTCGCGGTAATTGAACGTGTCGGGGTACAGGATGTGCGCCTTTCTGGCGGTTCCGCGCACGGTGAGTATGATCCTTTCATCGCTGCCGCCGGGAAACGGGATCGACGTTTCCGCAAAGAAGTCGTAATCCTGCGCGGCAAACGAGCCGTCGATCGTAAGTTCGAGCGAGGGCTCGGGATTGCCCGGCTGGGTGCGCGAGTGGTAAAGCTCGAAACCGCCGGTGATTCCCGTGCCGGCAGGCGAAGCGCCAGTTGCGAGCGCCAACGAGGCGGTAAGCAGGGCGGCTGCCAGAAGGCGCTGCACGGCGCTAGTTGCGGCAGGAAGGCGCGGATTAATCATAAATGGTCGCTACAAGCCTCTGGTTGCCATCAGCCGGAACATATCGGCGCAGCGGCACGAATATCCCCACTCGTTGTCGTACCACGACATCGCCTTGATTAGGTGTCCGCCCATTACCTTTGTGTACGTAGCATCGAAGATAGAGCTGTGCGGATTCTGCCGGTAGTCCACGCTTACCAGCAGCTCGTCATTGTATTGCAGGACGCCCTTCATTTTGCCCTCTGCCGCTTCCTTCATATAAGCGTTCACTTCGTCCGCCGTCGTTCCCTGCTTGACGTAACAGACCAGGTCCACCAGGCTCACGGTGATGGTCGGGACGCGGATGGCCATCCCGTCCATCCTGCCCTCGATATCGGGGATCACCAGCCCGATGGCGGCCGCGGCGCCTGTAGTCGTGGGGATCATAGACTCGTAGGACGCGCGCGCGCGCCGGAAGTCCTTGTGCGGCGAGTCCAGCACCCGCTGGTCGTTCGTCACCGCGTGGATCGTGGTCATCAGCCCCTGCTCTATGGTGAAGTTGTCGTGCAGCACCTTCGCCACCGGCGCCAGGCAGTTTGTCGTGCAGGAGGCGTTGCTGATTACGGTATGCGTCGCCGGGTCGTAGTTGTCGCAGTTGACTTTGAGCACGAACGTGGGCACGCTGCCCTTGCCCGGTGCGGAGATGACGACCCTCTTCGCGCCCGCGCTGATGTGCTTTTCCGCGTCCTCTTTCTTCGTGAAGAAGCCTGTCGACTCCAGCACGATGTCCGCGCCCAGTTCGCCCCACGGCAAATCCGCCGGGTCGCGCTCCGCGGCGGCTTTCACCGGCTTGCCGTCAATAACCAGCGTGTCTCCGTCAACTTCCACCGTGCCGGGATAGATGCCGTAGGTGGAGTCGTACTTGAAAAGGTGCGCCAGAAGCTTTATATCGGCGATATCGTTGACGCCCACGAGCTCGATATCGTCGCTCTCCATTATCACGCGGGTGACCAGCCGCCCGATGCGCCCGAACCCGTTTATGCCAACCTTGATGCCCATTATTCCCTCCTGCGGTGTGTTATGCGCGCGCTAAACGCGCTTCTCTCCCAATATAGCACCCACTGCAAGCGCTGTGAAGTGGGTATGTGTCTCTCGTAGGGGTTTATGCGCCTTAGGCGCACAAGTTCACGAATTGCCCGTTCCCCAATGAGTACGCTGGGCTTTAGCCCCGCTCTTCTGCCACAATCCGTCTATGAGCGAAGCTTCAGTCCAAACCAGCGTAATCTACTGCGGCGATTGCCTGGACGGGCTTTATTACACCGCCCTGAATTAGCCCGTCCTATAGCGTTCTCTGACGCTTGCCCGCCGAAGCCTCAGCGAAGGCGGGACCAGCAGCTAACAACCGCTACTGCCTGCCCGCTAATACAGCCGGGCGAACTTCAGGTCATCAATGGTGCTCTAGTAGTACGGGGTTACGATATAGCCGTTTAGAACACCAAAAGATATATTGGTATCTACATTACCATAACTCTGAGTATTCGGTGGGCTTCCTCAAGAACCTATAGACATCATCGCCTATCCAGCCCTTCTTCCGCCAGTACTCCAGCCCTGTTTGGAACAGCTTTTTCTTCATATTCTCCTGGATACCATCTTTCCATTCCTTCCAAATGGCCTTAGGAATGTACCCGCCTCGGGACATAAACTCCTCCTCACCACAGAGGTCCAGGTAAGCCCACACTTCTCTCCATTGTTCTTCGCTGAGTTCGCCAATAGACCTGCTGTCAGCGGACTCAATTGGGAGCTTTCTTAATATCTCGCTGTAACGGCGCGTATATTCCACTAAGTAGTCAAACGCATCATGCTTCTTTATCTGATAAAGCTGCCACCCGGCAAAGGCAATTCCCAGTAGAAGCACAATAAGCTCAGCAAGCTGAATGTAAACACTGTTTGCCATTGTTACCCCTTCCGACGTGGTGTCGTACCAATTGTATGTTCACGAAAAGGGTCGCGGGAACACTTCAGTAACTCCTGATAAAAAGCAGATCCCCATCGGTGACGTTATAATACGAGACAGCTGGGAATCCAGATAGCCCAACTAGAGAGGAGAATCGGCCGGTATTCCCCCCCGTGTCATCGAGAATACTGGGCGTACTCCATGTACTACCATCGAAGCTAGTTGAGTGGATGTACATTAGCGCTTCCGGCGCAGAACTCCTGTAAGTTATCGCAGGATAACCATCAATTATCGCCAAGCATGTGTCGTAGCCAACATCACCTGTACTTGCTAGTATTATCGGAGTACTCCATGCGCCCCCATTAGCGTCTGTAGCTCGAACATACTTCAAATCGCCGTTAGTTGCATCATAGTATGAGAAGGCAGGACAGTCGGCTACAATTGTCATAGTCTTGTAGCGCCCGACGTCTAAACTGCTGTCAACAGCAATAGGACTTCCCCATGAGATTCCAGTCGAATCAGCTGCCCGAACATACTTCAGGTCTCCAGCTGAGTAACCGTAGTACCCAATTGCGGGCTTTCCGTTAACGACAAGAAGTGTTGTATAGGTCCCAACATCACCGGCGCTATCCACTATGGTTGGACTCCCCCAAGACTCGCCATAAGCATCATTCGCTCGTACATACTTGAGGTCGTCGTTAGTAGTATCGTAATAGCTGATCGCAGGGAATCCTTCTACAACGGTCATGGAGTTGTCCCATCCAACAAGGTCAGTGCTGTCAACGATGACCGGAGCTCCCCATGAACTCCCGACGCTGTCCGTAGCACGGATATACTTCAGATAACCGTTGGCATTGTCGCAGTAGGATACTGCTGGAAAACCACTTACTACTGTGAGGCACGTGTCAAGACCCACTTCACCAGGGCTGTCAAGTGTAAGGGGAGAACCCCAGCTGCCACCAATTGCATCAGCTGCCCGTACAAACTTGAGGTCGTCGTTGGAAGTGTCGAAATAAGAGACCGCGGGATTTCCGTTCACTATCTTCATGCTCGTGTAGAGCCCAACATCACTAGCAGCATCAAGAGCTTGCCGATTCCATCCGTGCACCGTTACCGTCGCTTCTTCTGTATCCTGTGCATAGTTATCATCAGTTACCCGGACGGTCACGGTGTGATACCCGGGATCCGGGTAGACCTGCAGCACGGTGGCTTCTCCCTCCGCATCCTCCTCGTCATCGCTTTCGCTGAAGATACCATTGTTGTCCAGATCCCATTCGTAGTAGGTGATACTCCCGTCCGGATCGCTGGAAGCCGAAGCGTCAAAGAACACCGTCACGCCCTTCTCTCCTTCCGGCGGAGTGGCCCCTAACTCCGCCATCGGCGGCGCATTAACGTAGATGAATACGCTTTCGGTCGCGGTGCCGCCGTCATCGTCCTCCACCCGCAGCTTCACCTCTGGGCTTCCGGCATTAGTAAAAACGTGGCTGGCGAGAGGTTCATCGCCAATCGCGTCATATAGCCCGTCACCATCCCAATCCCACGCATACTCCACAATAGTCCCATCGGAATCATCCGATCCGCCGGCGTCGAAGTTCACCGTCAGAGGCGCATTGCCGGAGGTGACATCAGCCTGCAAATCGGCAGTGGGAGGCAGATTGTCCGGATCCGGCGCCGGCAGCACATTGATGCCCACTGTATCCACATCCCAGGCGCCCTCGTCGTCGGTCACGCGCAGCTTCGCGTTGTACATGCCGGGGGTGGAGTATGTATGCGGCGGGGGATTCTGCACGGTCGAGTCATAGATGCCGTCGCCGTTGAAGTCCCAGGCGAATTCTGCGATAGAGCCGTCAGTGTCCTCACCTTGAGCGAAGAACGTCACTTCAAGTGGAGCTACGCCGAATTGTGGCTCAACACGCGCACTTGCCACCGGCCGGAAGTTGCCCGTGATGAACAGGCTTATCGCGTTCAGTGAAAAGCCGCCTTCAGCAGTGTGCGCCCTGACCGCCGGGCGGATGACGCCCAGATCGCTCGTGCCGGCTTCCGACACGCCGGTCG
>Ga0180434_10000798_pt1 | contig 46075 bp, 44 predicted proteins | sample SS_ome_7_FD_132453 | JGI IMG/M metagenome (GOLD analysis project Ga0180434, IMG submission 132453) | Hypersaline lake sediment archaeal communities from the Salton Sea, California, USA - SS_1_D_2 metaG | ecosystem: Environmental > Aquatic > Non-marine Saline and Alkaline > Hypersaline >... | reverse complement strand
CACTCTTTTTCTGGACTCCGGGAACAGCCCCAGGCGGTCGGCTTCTTCACAGAAGTAGTAGGATCTGCTCACACTCCCGGTCCGAAAATACGTATTTGCCACACAGGAACCCAGACATAAGTTCCGGTGTAGGCAATTGTAACATATTCCCTGAAAATTTTCAGGAATTTTTTTTCGCAATTTTTTTAATTTTTCTGACCGGGTCCAGACGTCCCCCAGGGGCTGATCCTGGATCCGGCCGAATACCAGCTCCGGCACGGTGGTGCCGATGCCGCACAGGGACAGTTCCCCCCCCGGCAGCAGCCCCAGGATGTTGAGAACGTGGCAGCGCCCGGTGTTTTTCTGCAAAAAACGTTTCAGGGGATAGAAGGCCATGGGGATGTCGAAGATCACCCGGAGGGTTGTCCGGGGGGCCACCCGGTCTTCCACCTGGTGGTAGAGTTGGAGGGTCTCGGGGATGGACAGGCCGAACCTGCGGTTGTAGTCCTGACCCCGGCCGATCTCCTGGATGAGGTTGAATTTTACCGATTCGGCGCCGAGGTCTTCGGCCATTCGGACCAGGTCTTCCAGCTCTTTTACGTTCCCCCGGTGGAGGGTACAGATGACCTGGGGATGGAGCCCGTTTCTGACCAGGTGTTGAATTGCCTTCACCGATTTCTCAAAACATCCCGCCACCCCCCGCAGGTTCTCGTGGACCCCGGCGGTGGCGCCGTCGATACTGACGGAGACGAAGGGCTTGACCGGGTGGCCGGCGATGAATCCGGCCATCTCCTCATCGACCAGGATGCCGTTGGTCTCGATGGGACTGGGGAGCTTTTCCCTGCGGATCAGGGTGAGGATCTCCCGGAAGCGGGGATGGAGGAGGGGCTCTCCCCCGGTGAGTTTGACCGACCGCAATCCCAGGGGACGGGCCTGCCGGATGGCCGATTCGATATATTCGTACGGAAGGAACGGCCCCTGGTCGGGCTTTTTCTGAAACTCGGGGGAGATCCAGCAGTGTTTGCAGGCCAGGTTGCAGCTGCCGGCGATGTACAGGTACAGGCTGGTCAGGGGGGGGACGCCGGCGGGCAGGGAGATTTCCGGGCGAGGGCCGGCAGCGGATGCTTTTTCAGATCGCATCTTTGAATTCCTTCAGCTGGTTTTCCCGCAAAAAGCGTCGGAAACAGTCTTCCGGATTGGCCCGGTTGAAATCCCCGGTCAGCTGGTGGGCCAGGCCCGGGCAACTGCCGTTGCAATAGGGATTCCATTCGCAGTCTTCGCAACCCGGTACTTCCCGCATGGGGATGCGGCGCCGATCGCGCATGGCCCGCATAACTGGATGCTGCTGCCAGATCTTGTCCACCGGATCCCGCTGGATGTTTCCCAGCTTCAGTCCCGGGAGCATGCAGCAGGGCACGATGGACCCGTCGTGCAGGATGTCGATCCGGGAAAAAACGCACCCGCAGGCGGACAGGTACCCCATTTTCCAGTTGGTTTTGACCTTTTCTCCCTTACGGGCCCGCTCCATTTCGTCGTACATCTTCAGTTTGGCCTGGGGGCCGGCCTGGGCGTTCAGCCGGCCGGGGTATTTTTGCAGCAGTTTTTTCATGATCCCCATGGCCCGGCGCTGGTCCCGCGGCGAGAGGGCGATCTCCTTGGCGCTCTGGCAGCCGGTGCCGATGGGCATGGCCTCGTTGGTTCCAAAGGAGGAAACCCCGATATCCTCCAGCAGAAATTCGGCGATATTTTCCAGGTCTTCCAGGTTGTGCCGGTTGATGGTGGTGCGGACGGCCAGGGGAAAGCCGTTCTCTTTGAGCAGTTTCAGGCCCCGGACCGCCCGGTCGAAACTGTCCGGCCGGCTCCGGTTATGGATCTCAGCGCAGGAACCATCGATGGATATCTGGATGTAATCCAGTCTCTTTTTGCGTTTGCCCCGGGATAACTGTTCGATCACCCCTTCGTCGATCAGGGTGCCGTTGGACAGCAGGTTGTAGCGCATTTTGTTTTCGATGATCCCGTCGATCAATTCGAAGAGGTCCGGGCGGGTAAACACTTCCCCCCCGGTCAGGGAGATGTCGAATATCTTCCATTCCCGGGCCCGGCGGAAAAATTCCAGCCACTGGCCGGTGCTCAGATCCCGCAGGGCATGCATCTCGTTGGCATAAAAACAGTAACGGCAGCGCAAATTGCAGCGGCCGGTGATGGAGATGCTCAGGCTCCTGGGAGTGGGGCTCACGGTTGGGGCGGCGGGGGAATTCATGGATTGATTCAGTCCATCACTTCGCCGATGAATCCCGAGCGGACCAGCTGGTCGAGGAAGTCCCGGGTATCCCGGGCGACTTCATCCGCAGGGATCTGTTCAAAATGTTCTTTCAATCCATCGATAATTTCCTTCAGGGTCCGGGCGGTCTGGCAGTTTTTCCAGATGACGATGCCGGTTTCATTGATCACCTTGACATCGTTGGTGTCGGGATTGAACAGAAGGCCCCCGTCGGGGTCTTCCTCCCGCAGCACCACGTCCGGGTTGGCCAGAAAACGGGGGTCGCTCTTTGAATCGGTCATGGGGGCAGGTTTTCCTTTTTTGACATGGTTTGCTACCTTATTCTATCACCGGTGCGGGTGTCCAGGCAAGGGGTTTGTGAATTTTCCCATCTTCCGGGGGCAGTCCGGGGCGAGGGGATCGGCAGGGCACACCGGCTCGGGTAGTGAAACCCGGGTTTCTGTAGTATAATATTTTATGGCCTCCTGGTACCGGTATTTCAAGCGGGCGTTTCGAAAAAAACCCCTGGAAGACCCCCTGCGTCCCTCTCAACGGGCCCGGGATATCCGGGGGGACCTGGACAATCTGATCCCTTTTTTCAAAAAGTACTGGAAGCAGGTGGCGGCGGGGTTTACCATCATCCTGTTCAGCACCCTGGTCATACTTCCCCTCCCCCTGATCTACAAAAGTATCGTGGACCGGGTAATCATCGACGGACAGTTGAAACTGCTGGCTTCCCTGGTGGTCCTGTATATCAGCATCAAGCTGCTGGGGAAAATCAGCGGCGCCTTCATGGGATTTTATTTTTCCCGCCTGGAACAGACCATCATCCTGGACATTCAGACCCGGCTGCTCGACCACACCCTGAAACTGCCCAAGTCCTTTTTTGACCAGCGGGAAATCGGGTATCTGATGTCCCGTCTGCTGGGGGATGTGTCCGGCCTGCGGTTCTTCTTTTCCAGCAATCTGGTGAATATCATCAGTTCCAGTTTCCAGTTCATCGGGGGAATGGTTTTTCTTTTTTACCTGAAGTGGCAGCTGGCCCTGGTGGTCTGCATTATGCTCCCCGCGATCGTTGCGGTGGTTCGGGTATTCGGCCGGCGGATTCACAACCTCAGCCACCACCACCTGGAGCAGGGGGCCAATGTCAGCCGGGTGATGCAGGAGTCTCTCTCCCTCTCTCCCCTGGTGAAAGCCTATTCCTCCGAGAGAAGCACACTCAAATCCATTACCGCCCAACTGAGAAAGGCCCTGAACCTGGGACTGGAGGGGGCTTCTCTGAGCACCGGGGCCGGTTTTTCCATCGGCCTTTTCCCGGATATCACCAAATTCTTTATCCTGGTGGCGGGGGCGGTGCTGATCGTGAGGGGAAACTGGACCATCGGCGGTCTGCTGGCCTTTCAGAGTTACACCGGGTACGTGTTCGGACCGGCCCTGTTCATCGCCAATGTCAATATTCAGCTGCAGAAAGCCCTGGTTTCTCTCAAAAGGGTCTCCGGGTTGTTCGATATCGTGCCGGAGAAAAACCTTGACCGGGGCAAAGTCCTCCCGCAACCGGTGGACCGGATCCGGTTTCAGCAGGTGTCTTTTGCCTATGGCGGGGAAAAGCACGTCTTAAGGGAGGTGGATTTCACGCTCAGGGCAGGCAGGATGTACGGCCTGATCGGGGAGAGCGGAGTGGGGAAAACCACCCTGGTCAGTATCATCCTGGGTTTTTACCGTCCCCTCGATGGCCGGGTGTTTTTTTCTGGTGTTCCACTGGAGGAATTAAATCTTTCCCGGTTGAGAAAACGGATTGGTTACCTGTCCCAGACGCCCTATATTTTTTCCGGCACCGTAGAGGATAACATCCGCTTCGGAAATCCCCGGGCCGACCTGGGTACCATCCGGAAAGCGTCCCGGATGGCGGGGATCGATACCTTCATCTCCCGCTTTCCGGCCGGGTATCAGGAGCGTCTGGGGGAGGAGGGGGTCAACCTTTCCCAGGGGCAGCGGCAACGGATCGCCCTGGCCCGGGTGATCGTCCGGAATCCGGATGTAATTATCCTGGATGAGCCTACCTCGGCCATGGATCAGATTACCATGGAGCTGTTCGACCGCCTGGTCCCCCGCCTGATGCGGGATAAAATCCTGATTGTGGTTACCCACGACCCGCAGTTGCTGCAGAAAGCCGGCACGATTTTGATTCTGAATCGGGAGGGCCGGCTCAAGGCGGGCCCCCTGCGGGATTTTCTGAGCGATCCTTATTATTCCCGGTTGATCCGGTCCGGTAAATCATGAGTGCCGAGCGGTCACCTCTCCTGGAAAGAATCCGGCGGCTGGATCCGCCCTGGCGGCTGCTGCTGGTCAGCCTGCGGAGAGGCGATGCCCTGACGACCTTTTTTCAGGAATTTTCCCTTTCGCCTGGAGAATGGAAACAGTGGCTCAACCTGAATATTCAGCACGCGGTTCTTCCCCTGGTATACCGCCGGTTTCGGGATGAAGGGCTGCTCCGCCATGTTCCAAACTCCATTAAGCAGCGCATGCAAAAACTCTACCTGGCCAATATTTCCGGAAACATGAGGAAGATAAACGATCTGCAGAAGTTCTGCCGGGAGATTCGGGAACGCGGATTGTCAATCCTGCTCTTCAAGGGGCCGGCATCTTCCCAGCTGGCCTACCGGGACCCGGCCCTTCGGACTTATACGGATATCGATGTGGTGATCCGGCCACGGGAACTGGAACCGGTTCTCGAGGTGCTGGAAGAAAAAGGGTTTTCCCTGTCTGTGGACCCGACAACCCGGATCCGCCGGTATCTGCACCAGACCGGGCGGGATTTTTCCGCCTCCAGGGGTACGATGTACCTGGATTTTCACCAGCGGATTACCAAAGGCCCCGCTTTTTTTTCCCTGCCGGTGGAAGTCTGGCAAAACACCCGGATTCTGGATATCCAGGGCTATGGGTTTCAGACCTTTTCCCTGGAAGATACGGTGGTTTTCCTGGCGATTCATTGCGCCAAGGACGGCTGGAATTCTTTTAAAACCCTCCATGACCTGGCCCGGTTGATCCGGATTTCCCCACTGGACTGGGACCGGGTGTTTCGGCTGGCGGCGGTTTTTAAATCCCGTTTGATACTCAAGATCGCCCTTTATTTTACCACGGAACTGCTGGGAGAATCCCTGCCGGGAGAGGTGCGGCGCCGCCTGGAAGGTTGTCCCCGGGCGCAGAGGAAGTTTTGGTTCTTCAGCCGCCGGCTCTTTGCCCGCCGTTTCCGCCTGGATTTGATGACCTGGTATGCCACCATTCCCCGATGTCTCGATACCCCCGTTGCCCGTCTTCGCTTTTATGCCTGGTTTTTAACCCATCCCAGCCCCATGCTTCATCAGGGTTTTTTCAAGATTCCCGCCCCCCTGTTTTCTATCTATCCGTTACTGGCGCCTTTCTACATGGTCTTCCAGTACCGCCGTGAACGATCCCGGGGGAAAGGCCTTTGAAGTTTGCCCCCCCTTGTGCAATAATCAGCCCAGGTCAAAAGGGAATGAGACACTGTTTCGGGCTTTTTCTGGTACTGCTGGGATTGACTGCCGGCGGCAACACCCTGCACGCACAGGAGCAAATGGTTGAGGAGATGAAAATCACCGCCATCCGGGTGCCGGTACGGGTCTATTATCAGGGGAAACCGGTTGCGGGATTGACGGCGGGGGACTTCAAGATCTTTGAAGGGAGGGAACCGCAGAGACTGGCCGGATTTCAGGTGATTACCAAGACCCTTGATCCGGCGGCCGGGCCATCCGGGGAGGCGGATGGGCCGGCAGACCCGCGCCCCCGGCTTTTTGTGCTGATGTTCAAGATCACTCATTTCAACGATCACCTGAAGGAAGCATTGGATTACCTGTTTACCGAGATCCTGGTCCCGGGGGACGAGGTCCTGGTCTTTACCCAGTACCAGACCCGCAGTTATCTGCTCAGAGAAGATCCTGTCCCGGTCAAAAGGGAGGTTGGGAAACTGCTGGAAAGGGAGGGGCAACGGGTCCGGCAGACGGGAGAACAGTATGTGTTCAAACTCAAGGAACTGGTGGCGACGGAAAAGTACCGGATCAAGACCGACAGCGCGTACGGTGCCCACAACATGGTGATGTTCCTGGATGATTACATGCAGATCTGGTGGGAATTCAAACGGTCTTTTCTAACACCGGATGTAAAAAAATACATCAATTTCGCCAACTATCTGAGTACGGTCCGCAAGGAAAAATGGGTAATGGATTTTTTTCAGATGCAGCTGTTCCCCCAGTTGAACAAAGCCAGTGAATTTTTTCGGGAGATATCCGTTAAGTTTGCCTCCGGGGATGATCACTGGTCCCGGAAGATCCGTGACCAGTTGCACGAAATGGAGCTGGAATTTCGGGCCCCGGTCAATTTCCCGGCGGATACCGTGAGCGAAATTTTTTACAATGTCGATACCACCTTCCATTCCTTTTTTATTCCCTCCACCAGCCGGATCATCAATCAGGATCTGGATTACCGGGAGATTACCACCGAGATCGAGACCAGTTTGCGGGAAATTACCCGGAAAACCGGGGGCCAGCTGGTCTTCGGAGGAGAGGTCAGGGAATCGATCCGGGAAGTCAAAGGGGCCGAAGATGTTCAGTATGTGCTCTTTTTTATTCCGGAGGATCCCCGCGCGGTCAAGAAGGTCCGGGTTGAGGTTTCGGATCCCCGGTACCAGCTGGCCTATTCGAGCAATCGGAACCCTGATTACATCGAGGGTTATCTCCAGCAACTGGAGGAAAAAAATCCGGTGCTTGAGATCACCCGGCTGGAATGGTCCGGTGGCCGGTTGGATTTTTCGATTTCCGGCCTGATGGCGGGGGGGGAACCACAGCGGGGGATGGCCCGGGTGGAACTGACGGTCATTCAGAGCCACAGTCGGGAGACGCTGTACCGGTCGCAGCGGCAGGTGGTCACCGATGCCGGCCGGGACCGGTTTTCAGCCCGGGTAGAAGTGCCAGACTTTCCCCCAGGCCGGTATACCCTGACCCTGATCGTCACCGATCTGAATTCCGCCCGGACCGCCCGCCGGAGTCTCCAGATGGATTTGCCCGGGAATCGACGCTTGCAATGATGCCCGGTTTTCATTATAATGAACCGGATTCAGGAGTACAAAATGAAGAAATCAATGTTGGTTCTCACATTCTGCATGGGTTCCCTGGGAATATTGATGGGGCAGCTGACGGTAGATCCCCAGACCTACCGTTTTCCCACCGTAGAGGCGGGGGAGGTGGTCACGGCTTCTTTTTCCCTGAAGAACACCGGCTCCGAATCCATTGAGATTAAGAGTGTCAAGACCAGCTGCGGATGTACCACCGTTTCCCGGCATCCGGGGGTATTACGGTCCGGGCAGACCTTTGATCTGCAGGTGAAATTCAGGACCGCCGGATACCAGGGAGAGGTCACCAAATACGTATACCTTTACACCGATCGGGCCATGAACCGCACGGTATTGAAAATAGAGGGTCGGATCAGACCCCAGCCGGCCGGGGAACTTCAGCTGGGCAGTGAGAAAATTGATCTGGGGGTGATCCGTCCGGGAGAGAAGATTGAGCGGAAAATAAAGGTTCTCAATAGCGGCGAAAAGCCTCTGGAGATCATTGAAATTACCCATCCTCCCTTTTTTCAGGTCTACCTGAATCAGATTGTCCTGCGGCCCGGAGAAAGCACCTGGATGACCTTTCAGGTGATGCCCACTATTCACGGAGGGGGGATGAAATTCATCCGCCTGAAGGCCGATACTCCCACCCGCCAATACCAGTGGGTCCGGATATCCTATCAGGTGAAATAAAAAGAATATCCCGCGCGGTTGACATCCCGATCGATTTGGGGTATGATCGTCCAACGATGAACAAAAATGAAGTGATATCTGTTTCCGCCCTCAGGGCCATGCGGCTATCCCTTCATTCTTTTCACCATCACTTCCACCATCATACGCTTTGAGCGAGCGTATGATGAATATTTAATCCAACCACCCATCCCTGTCCTCCAGGCGCTGCCCGGAGGTGTGGAGTTTGTCAAGGAAAAGGTCAGAAAAATCGGAGGTGATCGTGAAATCAGAATTAAAAATTGCGGTACAAAAAAAAGGACGGCTTAAGGAAGAGTCCATCCGACTGATCCGGGACTGTGGAATCCGCTTTTCCGTTTTTAACGGTCAACTGAAAGCCACCGCCGACAATTATCCCCTGCAGCTGCTGTTTCTGCGGGCTTCCGATATCCCCAATTACGTGGCCGGCGGCGTGGCCGATCTGGGAATCGTCGGATACAACCTGGTGGCGGAGTACGACAGCCCGGTGCGGATCTTGAAAGATCTGGGATTTTCCCGGTGCCGCCTGTCCATTGCCGTGGAGCGAAATGCGCGCTACCGCGGAGTCGGCGATCTGGAAGGGCTGAGTATCGCCACCTCCCACCCCCGGTTGTTAAGCCGGTATTTGCGGGAAAACAAAGTCAAGGCCCGCATTCACCGGATCGCCGGGTCGGTGGAAGTCGCGCCGGCCATGGGGGTGGCCGATGCCGTTTGCGACCTGGTGACCACCGGCAGCACCCTGTTGAGCAACGGGTTGAAAGAGGTGGCCTCTATTGCATCCTCCACCGCCACCCTGATTGGTGATCCCCATCTTTCCCAGGATCAAAAATCTCTTGTGGACGGCTTGCTGTTGCGGATTAACGCCGTGATCCGGGCCCGGGAGTACAAATACATCCTGTTGAATGCCCCCCGGCGATCCCTGGACGCGATCTGCCGACTGTTGCCGGGTATGAAAAGCCCCACGGTAAGCAGCCTGAAAGACCGGGGGTGGGTGTCGGTGCAGTCGGTGGTCCGGGAGACCCAATTTTGGGAGATGGTGGAGAAACTCCATGACCTGGGGGCCCGGGGAATCCTGGTGGTGGGTGTGGAGAAGATGGTGTTCTAGGGGTAGAAGAATGAAGTCGCTACGACAACAACTGAAGATCATTGAAAATCCGCGGCGCCGGGACTGGCAAAAAATCATGCACCGGATATCCGCCGGTCCGAATGCGGCCGTCCGCCGAACCGTCAATCAAATTCTGCGGGGAGTAAGGTCCCGGGGAGAGGAAGCAATCCGCCAATATACCCGGACCTATGACGGAGCGTTCATCAAAAACTTTCGTGTCTCCCGGCAGGAACGGAAAAGAGGGGCAGGCGGGGTACAGCAGCCTCTCCGGGAAGCCATCCAGATGTCCATTCGGAATATTGAAAAATATCACCGCTTTTATTGTTTTGAGGAGCGGGAGGTCCTGCATACCCTGCCGGGCGTGACCTGTTTCCAGCGGACGGTCCCCATCCAGCGGGTGGGACTTTATGTGCCCGGGGGAAAGGCCCCGCTTTTTTCCACCCTGTTGATGCTGGGCGTGCCGGCCCGGATCGCCGGTTGCCCGGAGATCGTGGTCTGCACACCGCCGCGCCCGGATGGATCGGTTCACCCCGTGATCCTATATTGTGCCGATATTCTGGGGGTGGATATGATCTGCAAGGTCGGAGGAGCCCAGGCCATCGGCGCCCTGGCGGTGGGTACATCCACGGTTCCCCGGGTGGACAAGATATTCGGACCGGGGAATATCTTCGTGACCGAGGCCAAACGACAGGTACAGGCCGACGGTGTGGCCACGGATCTGCCCGCGGGGCCTTCGGAGTTGATGATCGTGGGGGATGAAAGTGCGAATCCCGAGTTCGCGGCGGTGGATTTCCTCAGCCAGCTGGAGCATGGGCCGCACAGTCAATCCTTGATGTTGTCAACGGATAGAAAGCTGCTGGAAAGCGTGTCGGCGGTGATCTCCAGAAGGATGGATGAGGACGGAGTCAGCCCCATGATCAGGACCAACCTGGCCGGCAGTTACCTGATTTACTTTGCAAATCAGGAATCCCTCATTGATTTAATGAACGGGTATGCCCCCGAGCATCTGCAGCTGTCGGTCCGGGATCCTGAAGGGTGGGTAAACCGCGTCCGCCATGCCGGCAGTGTGTTTCTGGGCCATTTTTCCGCCGAATCCCTGGGGGATTACGCCGCCGGTCCCAACCATACCCTTCCCACCGGTGGATCCGCCCGCGCTTATACCGGTATCGAAGTGGACAGTTACCGCAAGCGGATCTTCTTTCAGCAGGCCACAAGGGAGGGGTTTGCGGCATTGGCGCCGGCGGTGTCAACGATGGCCGAAGCGGAAAATCTTTACTATCACCGGGAATCGGTGTGGGTCCGGCAGCGGGAAGCGGCGGATCCGGCACCGGCACCGCCGGATCCCTGGGGCCGGCTGAGTCAACATGTAAAAGACCTGGAACCTTATGTTACCGCCCGTCACGGCCACCGGCAGGGGCCTTGGACAAGCCTGGATGCCAATGAACTGCCGGTTTCCCTGCTTCGGGGAACGGACATCAATCGATACCCGGATCCCGGACAGTGGAAGGTCAAGGGAGCGATTGCCGCCCTGAAGGAAATATCGGAAGAAGAAATCCTGCTGGGAAACGGCAGTGATGAGGTGATCGATCTCTTGATCAGGGCATTTTGCATTCCCGGAAGGGACCGGATATTGCTCTGCCCCCCGACCTATGGGATGTACGAAGTAAGCGCCCGGCTGAACCGGGTCGAGGTGGTGCCGGTACCGTTGGGGACGGACTTTTCTCTGGACACGGATGCGGTGGTGGAGCAGGCCCGGGGGCAGGGCGTCAAGCTGATTTTTGTCAACTCGCCCAACAATCCCACCGGTAATGCCTTCCCGCGGGAGAAGATCGAGCGGATTTTGCGGGATTCGGGAACCCTGGTGGTGGTGGACGAGGCCTATGTGGATTTCTCCGGGGATCCCGGCCTGTTGCCGTTGATCCGCAGGTATCGCAACCTTTTCATCATGCAGACCTTCTCCAAATCCTGGGGCGGGGCGGGGCTGCGGGTTGGCGTTTTATTCGGGGAACGCAGGGTGCTGGGGGTGCTTTCCAGGGTCAAACCTCCCTACAATATCAGCTCCCCGGGTCAAAAGATGCTTCTGAAACTGCTGAAACGGGGCCGGGCCCGGGAGAAGGCGATTGCTGGGGTTGTCCTCCGCCGGGATAAACTGAGAAGAGATCTGGCAAAATGCAGGATGGTCCGCCGGGTCTACCCTTCCCAGGGAAATTTTCTGCTGGTGAAGGTGAGGGAAAAGGAGCGGTTGATGGGGTACCTGGAAGAGCGCGGACTGGGGGTTCGGGACCGGGGAGAGGCGCCCGGGTGCCGGGACTGCATCCGGATTACCATTGGAACCCGCGGGGAGATGAGACAACTGTCACAGACCTTCCGTGACTTTGAGGAGGATGCCGGTGAGAAAAAATGAAGCTGTATTGTTTCTGGACCGGGACGGTACCCTGATCAGGGAGCCGGCCGGTGACCATCAGGTAGACAGCCTGACAAAACTGGAACTGATGCCGGGGGTGATTCCCGCCCTGCACCGGATACTGGCGAAAACCCCGTACCGGCTGGTCATGGTCACCAACCAGGATGGACTGGGGACTTCCGCCTTCCCCTGGCGGGATTTTTGGCCGGTGCAAAAAAAGATGGTGAGCCTCTTTGGATCCCAGGGGATTGAATTTCATGATATTCTGATCGATCGTTCCCGGCCTCAGGAGGGGTGTCCGACCCGGAAACCCAAAACGGGCCTGGTGGAAAAATACCTGCGCCCGGGCCGGGTGAATCTGGTCGATTCTTTGGTAATCGGAGACCGGCTCACCGACCTGATGTTTGCCCGCAATATCGGTTGTGGTGCCATCTGGCTGGAATCTCCCACCCGGAGACACCGGAATCTTCTGCACCGGGCCGGCCTGGGGCCCACCTGCCGACTGGTGACCCGAAGATGGGAAGGGGTGGCCGACTGGTTGACCGGCCGCGGTACCCGGCAGGCGGAGACCAAACGAAAGACTGCCGAAACCAGCGCATATTGCCGATTAAAACTGGATGGCAGGGGCAAGTCCCGGATCCGGACCGGTCTGGGGTTTTTTGATCATATGCTGGAACAGCTGGGTTTTCATGCCGGTTTTGACCTGGATCTCCAGGTGAGGGGAGACCTGTGGGTGGACCCTCACCACACCATGGAAGATGCCGCGCTGGTACTGGGAGATGCATTGAAGAAATCCCTGGGAAACCGCCGGGATTTGAACCGGTACGGGTTTTTACTGCCCATGGATGACTGCGTGGCCGAAGTGGCCGTTGACCTTTCCGGCCGGCCCTATCTGATCTGGGAAGTGGAATTCAGGGGGCATCGGATCGGGAAGGTGCCCACGGAGATGTTTCGCCATTTTTTCCGGTCCTTTGCCGATGCCGGGGGAATGAACCTCTACATCCGCTCGTCAGGCGACAACGACCATCACCGGATCGAGGCGGTATTCAAAGGCCTGGGGCGCGCCCTGCGGGGGGCCTGCGCCATTTTGAATAAAGGGATCGGAATCGGTTCCACCAAGGGGATTTTAGAATGAAGGTGGTGATTTTAAAATACAATGCCGGTAATACCTGTTCGGTGGCCTTTGCCCTTCGCCGGATTGGAATCCGGCCCAGGATTTCCCGGAAAAAATCGGTCATCGAAAGAGCGGACCGCCTGATCATCCCCGGGGTGGGGTCCGCAGGATCGGCGATGGATTTCCTTTCGCGTCACCGCTTGTGCGCCCTTTTGAAGGATATTCAGATACCGGTACTGGGGATCTGCCTGGGGTTGCATCTCCTATGTGCGGAATCCCGGGAAGAGCGGACCCGGTGCCTGGGGGTTTTCCCGGACAGGGTGGTCCGCTTTCAAGATTCGGCCAAGGTTCCGCATATGGGGTGGAACCGGGTTTACGGCATGCAGGGTCCTCTTTTTGCGGATTTGCCCGCAGGGGCTTTCTTTTATTTCGTTCACAGCTATTTTGTTCCCCCCAACTCCCGAACCGTTGCCCTCTGTGATTACCCGGGGCCTTTCAGTGCCGCAGTGGCATGGAAAAATTTCACCGGGCTGCAGTTTCATCCGGAGAAAAGCGGCCCGGCCGGCCGAATCGTTTTGAAGAACTTTTGCCGGAGGTGGAAAAATGATCGGAAGCCGTAGTTTTACCGTGGTCCCGGCCATCGACCTGATGGATGGGAAGTGTGTCAGACTCCGGCAGGGAGTATTTGCCAATTTTCAGGTGTACCACCTTTCTCCGGTAGAGGTGGCCCGCCGGTTTGCAGATCTGGGGTTCAAACGGCTGCACCTGGTGGATCTGGACGGTGCCGCCGGACGGGGCCGGAAAAACCGGGAAACAGTCAGGCAGATATGTCAGATCCAGGGGTTGTCGGTGGATGTGGGAGGAGGTATCCGGTCGGTAAAGGATATCCGCAACTGCCTGGAAATGGGAGCGAAGATGGTTACCGTCGGTACCCTGGCCGTGAAGCAGCGGGAAACCTTGATGAATTTTATAAAAGAAACCGGTGGCGACAGGCTGATGCTGGCGGTGGATATCAAGGGAAACCGGCTGGCCTTCAGGGGGTGGCGCGAGACTTCAAAGGAGGATGTCTATCAGTTTGTGCGCTCCTTCCAACAGGCGGGAATCAGCAGGATTCTCTGTACCGATGTTCGGCGGGACGGGATGCTTTGCGGACCGGCCACCCGCCGCTATCGCCTGTTGCTGGAACGGTGTCCGGGGATTGTATTGACGGCCGCGGGGGGGATCGGTCTGACGTCCGAAATCAGGAAATTGCAGCAGGCCGGGGTTCGGGAGGTTGTGGTGGGCAGGGCTCTCTATCAGGGGGCGATCGATATTCATCGCCTGGCCGGGGAATTTTTGGGCTGAAGGGCGGGGAAGATGCTGGCCAAGAGAATCATTCCCTGTCTGGATGTGGTGGGGGAACGGGTGGTGAAAGGTACCGGTTTTCGCAATCTGCAGGTAGCCGGAGATCCGGTGAGACTGGGCAGCCGGTATGCCCGGGAGGGAGCCGATGAACTGGTTTACCTGGATATCGCGGCTACGAAACGGCGGCGAAAAGTGCGCAGTCGAATGGTCCGTCAGATTGCGGAGCACCTGGAGATTCCCTTTACAGTGGGGGGAGGAATCGATCATCCGCGGGATGTGGCGGTACTGCTGAACTCCGGAGCCGATAAAGTCACGGTCAATTCCGCGGCTCTGACCCATCCCCCCCTGATCGATCTGTTAAGCAGGGAGTTCGGATCTCAATGCCTGGTGGTGGCCATCGATGCGGCCCGTTCCGGGAGGGGGTGGCATGTCTTTATCCGGGGGGGGACAATGGATACCGGACGGGATGCGGTCGACTGGGCCCGGGAAGCCTTTAATCGGGGGGCCGGAGAAATCCTGTTGACCTCCATCGATCGGGACGGCCGCTGCAGCGGGTATGACCTGATGTTGACCCGGGAAGTGGTGGCGGTGGTAAACTGCCCGGTAATCGCTTCCGGAGGCGGCGGGCGGCGGGAACATTTTTTTGATGTTTTTTACCGGGCCGGGGCTGATGCCGCGCTGGCCGCCCGCATCTTTCATTACCGGAGGGATAATATTCGAAGTTTGAAAAATTACCTGGATAAACGCTCTATCCCGGTAAGAATTCCCTGGAGCCCAGATAGAGAATCGCCTCCGGGGCATAAGGAGAAAGGCAATGGTGGAACTGCTGCAAAACCTGAAATTTAATCAGGACCGGTTGATCCCGGCCATCGTACAGGATGTCCGCACCCGCCGGGTGCTGATGCTGGGTTTCATGAACAAGGAATCCCTGGAAAAGACCATTCTGACCCGCCAGGTTACCTTCTATTCCCGGAGACGGCAGTGTCTCTGGACCAAGGGGGAGACCTCGGGAAATTTCCTCGTCCTGGAAAACATAGTGGCGGATTGCGATCGGGATACCCTTCTTTTGGAGGTGATCCCCGGCGGTCCGGTATGCCACCGGGGGACCGACACCTGTTTTGGCATTCCCAATCAAAAGGATTTTGTCAGCCGGCTGGAAGACCGGATCCGCTCCCGCCGGGAAACCCCCGGCAGGGATTCTTACTGCACCCGGCTGTTTGAGCAGGGCCTGGCAAGGATTGCCCAGAAGCTGGGTGAAGAGTCGACGGAATTAATCATCGCCGCAATTGACCAGGAGAAGGATTCCGATTTTCTCGAGGAAGCCGCCGATCTTTTCTTTCACCTGCTGGTACTGCTGGTTGAGCGGGGGAAGGGGTTTGCGGACCTGCTCGGTACCCTGCGCAAAAGGGCCGGTGAGTGGGCCCGGCCGGGAGTTTAGCCCTTTTTCTTTCAGGAAGAACGGTTCTTATTTGATACTGACCAGGGCCTGGGCGACATTCAGGGAATAATCGCCGATATGCTCAAAATGCCGGAGGAAGTCCAGGTACATCACTTCTCCCTTCACGTCATGGTCCTTTTGCATCCGCCTTTCAGCGGCTTTTTTAAGTTTGTCCCTCAGATTGTCGATCTGGTTCTCCAGATTAAAGGCCCGCTCCAGATCTTTCTTGTTGATGTGGCGGTTGATGTTGTCGATATACATCTTCATGAATTCGTTGATTTTATTGCTGAATTCGGTGACCTCCCGATAGGAATCCTTGTGAAAAATGATCTTTTTATGGTATTTGCGTTCGGTGAGAATCATCAGCTTGAAGCAGCTGTCGGCAATATTTTCCAGTTCGTTGACGATCCGCATCATCGCCCGGATGTCCATTATGCTGGTCTCGCTGAGACTTTCCTTGGCGCATTCCATCAGGTACTTGATGATCTCTTCCTGCATCCTGTCGGTTAAGTCTTCCTGGGTTTTTACCCGATCCACCTTGTCTCCCATTTTTTTATCCGGATTGTGAAAGATGTGCAGGAAGGTGGCAAACATCTCCTTTGTCAGAATGGCCATTTTTTCGATTTCTTTTTTGGCTTCCAGTATTCGGACCTGGGCGGTGTTCTGGATTCCGGTGGAACGGAAGGTCAAGGCGTAGTCCTTTTCTTCATCGGATTTTCTGGACCGTACCAGTTTTTTCACCAGCCGGCTGAAGGGGGTGACAAAGGGCAGGAATATCAGGGTATTGATGATGTTAAAACAACTGTGGAAAAGAGCCAGGTTCAGGGGAAGATTTACCTGCAGGGTGGTATTCCAGGGTGCGATCCGCAAAACCAGGTCCAGGAACTGATGAAATACCAGGGAAATCCACAATACCCCGAAAAGGTTGAACAGCAGATGGGCCCGGGCGGCCCGGCGGGCGTTGACATGGGTGCCGATGGAAGCCAGGTAAGCGGTGACCGTGGTACCGATGTTTTCACCCAGAACGATGGCCGCTCCGGTGGAAAGGTCAATCCATCCCATGAAAGCCATGGTGACGGTAATGGCCAGGGCGGCACTGGATGACTGGACCATGATCGTCAAAACGGTGCCTGCCGCCACAAAAATTAACCAGGAAAACAGGCCCCGATCGGTAAAGTTCTGCAGGAAAGCCAGAGCCTGGGGAGATTGGCGGATATCCGGCACTGATTCTTTCAAGAACATCAGACCCAAAAAGAGCAGTCCGAATCCGATCAGAATTTCCCCCAGATCCCGACGTTTTTTTACTTTGGAAAATATAAAGGGAAGTCCCAGACCCACCATCGGAAGAGCGATCGTGGAAATTTTGAATTTGAATCCCACGATGGATACGATCCAGGTGGTGATGGTGGTGCCGATGTTGGCTCCCATGATGACACCGATGGCCTGAGGCAGGGTAAGCAGGGCGGCGTTTACGAAGCTGACCACCATGACCGTGGTGGCGGAAGAGGATTGGATCAGAGCGGTGGTAAAAAATCCGGTGAAAACCGCCACCACCCGGTTCTGGGTGATGAAATTCATGATGGACTGCATCTTGTTGCCCGCGGCCTTCTGGATTCCGGAACTCATCACCCGCATTCCGTATAGAAAAAGGCCCAAGGAACCGATGATTTTAAAAAACATGCCCATGGAAAAAGGGGAGATACCCGAGCCCTCCATCTTGTATTCTATCATATTTCGACATGATTCTTAACTGTTTCTTAACACATTGTTAACCAATTCTTAATTTTTATCCTTTAGAATAACCAATGGTTAACCGATTGTTAACATTTTTCATCTATTCTTTCGGGCGGGAATAATGGATGTCTTCTTTTACGGACTGATTCTGCTGGCTGTGCTGGCCGTTCTGGACCTGATATTCGGAGTCAGCAACGATGCGGTCAATTTTCTCAATTCTTCCTTCGGTTCCAAAGTTGCTCCCCGTCGGGTGATCATGATCATCGCCAGTCTGGGGATTCTGTCTGGGGTCATGTTTTCAGGCGGCATGATGGAGGTCGCCCGCAAGGGGATCTTTCATCCCCGTTTTTTTACCATGCCGGAATTGATGATCATCTTTCTGGGGGTAATGCTCACAGATATTATCCTCCTGGATTTCTTCAACACCTTTGGCCTCCCGACTTCCACCACTGTCTCGATCGTTTTTGAACTGCTGGGTGGCGCGGTGGCCCTGACCACCATCAAGTTGATTCAAAACGACCAGGGCCTTGCCCACTTGATGGATTATATCAATACGTCCAAGGCCCTGGTGATCATTTCTGGAATCCTGCTCTCGGTGGTAATCGCATTTCTGGCGGGGGTCATTTTTCAGTTCCTTTCCCGTCTCTGGTTTACCTTTGATTACAAAAAACGACTCAAGAGGTACGGTGCGATTTGGGGGGGGATGGCGCTTTCCGCCATCGTTTACTTCATCCTGATCAAAGGGGCGAAGGGGGCCTCCTTCATCACCTCCGGCAACCTGCTCTGGATCAAGGGGCACACCATTCTGATTCTGGGAGGGGTGTTTTTCTTTTTTGCCCTGATCTTCCAGTTGCTGATCTCCTTTTCCCGGATCAATATTCTCAAGGTAATCATTCTGGTGGGGACCTTTGCCCTGGCCCTGGCTTTTGCCGCCAATGATCTGGTCAATTTCATCGGAGTTCCCATTGCCGGCCTGAACAGCTATCGGGCCGCCCAGGCATCTTCCAATCCCCTGACTGTTCCCATGGAAGCGTTGCAGGAGAAGGTGCCGACCAGTTCCCTGTTGCTTCTGCTGGCCGGGATGATCATGGTGATCACCCTTTGGGTGTCCAAAAAGGCCCGTACCGTCACCAAAACCGAAATGAATCTGGGGCGCCAGGAAGCCGGGGTGGAACGCTTTGGTTCGTCGCCCCTGTCAAGAACCATCGTCCGGTTTTCCGCCGCTCTAACGGGGGGGATTAAAAAGATCATCCCCCACCGGGTTCAGGAAGCGATTTCGCGGCGATTCGATCATTCAAAATACCAGCCGGAACGGTCCCGGGACGGAAGCATCACCCATTTCGATCTTTTTCGGGCTTCGGTGAACCTGGTGGTGGCCAGCATCCTGATCTCCATTGCCACTTCCATGAAACTACCTCTTTCCACCACCTATGTCACTTTCATGGTGGCGATGGGAACCTCCCTGGCGGATAAAGCCTGGGGAAACGAGAGTGCCGTTTACCGGATCACCGGTGTGCTTACCGTGATCGGCGGCTGGTTCTTTACCGCCCTTTCCGCTTTTACTCTTTCGGGAATACTGGCGGTGGTGATCTATTTCCTGAAGGCTCCGGCAGTGATCTCCATTTTTCTCGTTGCTCTCCTGGTGGTCTGGTACACCCACCGCTTCCATAAACGCAAGGAAACGGAAGAAGGGAAAATTGAAATTTTCAATTTGCGCAAGATCGGTGATACCCGGGATTCCATTCGACAATCTTTCGCTCATGCTTCCATTTTTCTGCACCGGGTGGAGGTGGCCCTCGGGGAAACGCTGGAAGCGTTGTTCAAAGAGGACTATCAAAAACTGAAGATTCTGCGCAGCGAATCATCAAAAATCCAGAATTGGGCCAATGTGCTGGTGGCCAATATTTACAAAATCCTGCGGTTGATGGACCGGGAAGAGATGGAAAGGAGCCATGAGTACAGCCATGTCATCGATCATCTTCAGGGGATTGCCGAATCCCTCCGGGATATCATTCTGCGGTCCACGATTCATACCGGCAACAATCACAAGGGGTTGCTGACGGTTCAAAAACAGGAACTTTCCCGGTTTCGGGAAAAGCTGGAGACAGTCATTTCCCAAACCCGGATCGCCCTTGCCGAAAATAAAGAAATCGATATCCCCCTGCTGGATCGTCACCTGGATGACCTCCGGGAATTAAGACGGGAGTGCAACAAAAATCAGATCCAGCGAATCCAGGACCTGAGTTCCAAAACCAGGTTGAGTATCCTTTTTTACGGCCTCATCCGGGATATTTGCCGGGTGGCGGAACATACCCGGGATTTGTCACGGATCTTTCAGGCTTTTCATCGCATCAAGAAAAAGCCGGATTGATTCTAACCGGCCATTTTCACGATGTGAACCTTGACCCGTTGATGGCGATTCTGCAGGCGATGAATTTTCTCGATACTCGTACGGTCTTCCTCGGGCACACCGAAGATCAATTCCAGCCGCGGATATCTCAGCTGAAACCAGGATTCCAAGTCCCGGTTGCTCAGTGACTGGGGGGGGATGAGAATCCGAACGGAAGGAAATATCGCGGTGTAAATCTTCAGACCGAGTCTTTTCGCCCGTTTGCCGGCAGAGAAGAACCGGAGAAGGACTGCGCCAAAAAAAATGATCGATACCAAAGGCCAGATTTTCATGATGTCCTCTCTTCGAATGTAAAACAATCGGGTTAGGATTAAATTTTGTTGGGGTTAATTACCTGTTAGGGCAGATCGCTGCCGGACAGGTTTGGGAATTTTGCACCCAAGCCGAATTTTTCGTATAATTAGAATCATGAAATTCCTTAAGGTTTTGACCGGTCTGATGATCCTGGGGTGCTGCTGGGCCTGCGGTTATCATCTGGCCGGGACCGCCGGTACCCTGCCTCCGCAGATTCATACGGTTTGTATTCCCGATTTTGCCAATCGCACAGTACAGTTCAATGTCGAACGTTTTGTATCGGATTCGATCCGGGAAGAGTTCATCCGCCGAACCCGTCTCACACTGGTCAGCGACCGGTCGACGGCGGACGCCCTGATTGAGGGCGAGGTGGTCTATTTTCAGGCCACACCGGTAACCTATTCCAGTAGTGGAGAAGGGAATTTGCATGAGATTGAGATCCGGATCAACCTGAAATTCATCAACAATCTTGACAACAGTATCGTATTTCAGCAGGACAACATGAGTTACACCGATACCTACCGGATTGACTCCGGGGATGTATCGGGCTTTTTGGATGCCGCTCTGGAGAGGATGGGTAAAAAATTCGCATCGGAAATCATCAATACCATATTTACAGGGATCAGGTAGTGCCGGATTATTCAGTTTTTAAATTCCTGCGGGAGAAAGACGAGGTTCTGCTCCGGCATCCCGTTTGCCTGATTCACGGGTTCTATGAATTCCTGGGAGAGAAGGTGATCGATCGCTATACCCGCACTTACCTGGAAGCGAAGACTGACTTCAATTTCCGGCGGGTGTATCTGGATGAGAAGGGTAACTTCGACTGGAATGGATTGATAATGGAACTGCGAAGTTCCAGTTTTTTCGTGCAGTCCAAGAAACTGCTCGTGGTCATGATCCGCGATCCCCAGGCCCTGGTGATAAAAAAAGCGGACCGGGAGATCCTGAAGGAATACCTGCAGTCTCCCAACCCCCATGCCGCCATGATTTTATACGTTTCCCTGCCGATACTGAAGGACGACTATCAGAATCTAAAAAAAACCAAGATCAAAGCCCTGAGGGAATTATTGTCCGGCCCCGGCATTCTGACGGTTACCCTGGACACCTTGCCGGAAGGGGCTGTGGTGCAGTATGTGCGCAGGGAACTGGAACAGATGGGATTGCGGATTACCCCCGACGGGGTGGAGAAAATGCTGGAAATTCTGGGAGAAGACCCGGCGCTGATCATTCATCAACTGCCGAAATTCGGGATCTATCAAGCCCGGGACCAGCAGATTGATTCCCGGGATGTGGAAATGATTCTGACCGGATTTCAATCCCATTCCATCTGGGATTTGATTCGGGCGGTTGAAGAAGAAGATCTGGAAGGCTACCTGGGGATCCTGCAGTATCTCTTTATGAATGGGTACAAGCCGGTGTTTGTCCTTGGGACCTTGATCGGTCATTTTCATAAGATTCTGGTGGCCAAAATTCTTTTGGATAAACGCTATCCGGTCCAACAGATCGGTCGGTTGCTCAATCAGCCCGGTTTTTTTCTCCAGTCTTTTATCCAGTCGGTGCGGCGCTTCTCCGCCGGGCGACTGGCCCGGATACTGAAGGTAATATACCGGATGGATTATGAATCCAAAACCGGTGGGGAAAACCTGGCCCGCCTCAACCTGCAGAATTTTTTATTGAGGTTGAAATTACTGACGGATTGAAACTCCCAAGGGGCCGATTGCATTATTATAAGCCAAAGGAGGAATCAAGATGGATCGGGAAAAATTCACCCTGAAGGCAAATCAGGTTATTGAGAAGAGCGTACAGCTGGCCATGGAGAATGATCACCAGGAGGTTACCCTGGATCACCTGGCCTATGCGATTATAACCGACCCGGAGAATATCGTTTTTGAGGTGGTGAAAAAATCAGGGATCAACCGGGAGAAGCTCTCCGGGGACCTGCAGGCGGGCATTGCCAAGCTGCCCAAGGTGACCGGAGCTGAACAGTATGTCGGCAAGGAATTTCGGCAGGTTCTGAATCAGGCCTGGAAAATGCTGAAACAATTTCAGGATGAATATGTTTCGGTGGAACACCTGTTTTTGGCGATCATGGATTCCAAAACCCCCATCGCTGAAAAGATACAGAAAAATGGACTGACAAAGGAGGTGTTTTTACGGGTGTTGATGGAAATCCGGGGATCTCAGAGTGTAACCGATCAGAATCCAGAGGCCAAGACCCAGCCATTGAAGCGCTATGCCCGGGACCTGGTGGCCCTGGCCAGGGAGGGGAAACTGGATCCCGTGATCGGGCGGGATGAAGAGATTCGGCGGCTGATGCAGATCCTGGTCCGCCGTACCAAAAACAACCCGGTCTTGATCGGTGAAGCCGGAGTGGGGAAAACCGCGATTGTAGAAGGAATCGCCCTGAGGATCGTCAACCAGGATGTGCCGGAGATGCTCAAGCAGAAAAAGATATACAACCTGGAGATCGGCAGTCTGCTGGCCGGGGCAAAATACCGGGGAGAATTTGAAGATCGCCTGAAGGCGGTGATCAAAGAGGTGGAAGAATCCGACGGGGAGATCATCCTCTTCATCGATGAACTTCACACCATCGTCGGCGCCGGTGCCGCCCAGGGAGCCGTCGATGCCTCCAATATGCTGAAACCCGCACTGGCCCGGGGGACCCTCCGGACCATCGGCGCCACCACTCTTAACGAATACAAGAAGTATATTGAGAAGGATCCGGCCTTTGAGAGGCGTTTTCAACCCCTTTTCGTCAAGGAACCCGGTGTTGAGGAGACCATCTCCATTCTCAGGGGAATCAAGGATAAATATGAGCTTCACCATGGAATTTCCATCAAGGATTCGGCCATCATCGCCGCGGCGGAGATGTCCCATCGATATATTACGGGGCGATTCCTGCCCGACAAGGCCATCGACCTTCTGGATGAGGCCGCTTCCCGGCTTCGTATTGAACTGGACTCCCTGCCGGAAGAGCTGGATGAAATTGAACGTAAGATCACCCAGATGGAGATTGAAAAGGAAGCCCTGCGCAAAGAGGGAACCGAAGAGTGCAGGGAAAGATTGAAAAAGATTGTCAACCAGTTGGATGCGCTCAAGGTGAGAAGGAGTAAGATCCGGGAACACTGGCAACAGGAAAAAAACCTGATCAAACAGATCAACCAGGGCAAACAAAAACTGGAGGAATTGAAATTCCAGCTGGAGGAAGCCAAACGGAAGAATGACTATGCCCGGGCCTCGGAAATTCAGAACGGCAGTATGCCGGGACAGCGGGCAGGGATCGAAAAACTGGAAAAAGAACTGGCGAAACTCCAGGAGACCAAAAAGATGCTGGTGGAAGAAATCACCGAGGAAGATATCGCCGAAATTATTTCCAAGTGGACCGGAATTCCCGTTACCAAGCTGTTAAAAACGGAAAAAGACCGTTTTTTGTCCATGGAAAAGATACTGGGCCGGCGGGTGAAACACCAAAAAGAGGCCATCGATGCTGTCAGCCGGGTGATCCGCCGGGCCAAAGCCGGCTTGAAAAAACGTGACCAGCCCATCGGATCATTTCTTTTCCTTGGCCCCACCGGGGTGGGCAAAACCGAGCTGTCCAAAGCCCTGAGCGAGTTTTTGTTTGACAGCGAAGATGCCATGGTCCGGCTGGACATGTCAGAGTATGTGGAAAGACATTCGGTGGCCAAACTGATCGGGGCCCCGCCGGGTTATGTGGGGTATGAAGAGGGCGGGCAGCTGACTGAACCCATCCGTCGTCGGCCCTATTCACTGATTCTCATGGATGAGATCGAGAAGGCCCACGGCGATGTGTACAACATGCTGCTTCAGATACTGGATGACGGTCGGTTGACTGACAGTCGCGGTAAAACCGTTGATTTCAAAAACACGGTGATTGTCATGACTTCGAACCTCGGTTCTCAGATCATCCAGAAAGAAACCGATGACCAGGTGATAGCCGAGGGGATCCGGGATCTTCTGTTCCAATACTTCAAACCTGAATTTCTCAACCGGATCGACGAGATTATCACCTTTAAAAGACTGTCCCGGGAAGCGGTGCGCGAAATTACCGATTTGCAGCTGGAGAACCTGGAGAATACCCTGTCCGAGCAGAAGATTTCCATCGATTTCAGCCCGGAGGCGATTTCGAAAATATCCGATCTGGGATTCGACCCCTTGCTGGGAGCCCGGCCCCTCAAAAGGACCATTCAGAGAGAAGTGGAGGATAAAATTTCCACCCTGGTTCTGGAAGGAAAGGCGGGTCCGGGGGATCTTATCAAGGTGACACTGCAGCAGGACCGGCTGGTTTTCACCGTGAACCGCCGGTGACCGGAAGGGGAATACCATTGATTTTTGGCGGGTTTTGCTCTATCATTTAAGATGAGGAAAAAGAAAATTCTCCTGGTGGATGATGAACTCTTCATAAGGGAGTTGCTACGGGATTGCCTGCGGGAAATCGAATTGGAACTGATGGAAGCCGGGGATTCCGGAGGAGCGATTCAACTGCTTCGCAAGGAGAAGTATGACCTGGTGATCCTGGACTGGAACCTGGGACGCTCCAACTCCCGGGAAGTAATCGATCATATTCGATCGGTCCCGGCGAGGATCCCGGTTATCCTGATGACCGGTGATCACCGGCTGAAGGTGGAAAAAAATGATCAACCCGTGGTGGTCGATGTCATTTACAAACCTTTCCAGGTAGACGAATTTATCAGTAAAATTGACAAGGTGCTTACACATCATGAAGAATAATGGAATGAAAGTTGCTGCCTTTCTGGCTCTGGGTCTGCTGATCATGGGATCGGTGGGATTGCCCACCGAGATCATGAAATTCTCGGAATTAAAGAAAGGGATGCGGGGGACCGGAAAAACCATTTTCAGGGATTCCCGAATTGAAGAATTTGATTTTGAAATACTGGGATTTTTAAAAAATTTTCTACCCAGAAAGAACCTGATCATTGTCAAATTAAATTCGGAGTTTCTGGAGGGCGGGGGATTGCTGGCCGGCATGAGCGGCAGCCCCCTGTATGTGAATGGGAAGATCATCGGAGCGGCGGCCTACGGTCTCACCGGTTTTCCCAGGGAACCCATTGCGGGCGTAACCCCTATTGAAGATATCCTGGAAACCGCCGAGTACGACAATATCAAGGTGAATGTGGATCTTTCGGAACTCCAGTTTCAATTCAATCAGGAGAATGCCTTGAAGATTTCTCGCCGGGTGCAGCGGGAGTTGTTGAAACGGATGGATTTTGCGCCCCTGGGATCGAAGGTGACCCCTATCAAGCTGCTTTCCAGTTCCCGGGGTTTGCATCCCCAGTCATACTTCACGCTGCAGGCGCTGGTCACCCCCTTGCAGGGTCTTCCGGTGTCCGGGAATCCCCAGCCGCGCGAGGAAACCACCGGTCTGTTTACCCTGGCTCCGGGGGATGCGGTGTCGATTCCCCTGATCACCGGCGATCTTGAGTATTCCGCTTCCGGTACGGTTACCCACGTGAATGGAGAGAAGGTGTACATGTTCGGTCACCCCTTTTTCAATCTGGGGACGGTGGACCTGCCTATCCACAAAGCCGAAGTGATCTCTGTACTGCATTCCTATTCCCAGTCTTCAAGGATGGTGGAGACCACCCATCCGGTGGGATCTGTTCTCCAGGACCGGATGTCATCGATCTACGGGAAACTGGGCCAGACGCCGGAGCTGATCCCTCTGACGGTATTTTTGAAGAACCAGGACAAGAAAATCCAGGTTCAGTTGACCGATCATCCCCTGTTGACCCCCTCTCTGAGCGGCATTACCCTGAGCAGCATTTTTTCCTCTCTTTTCAAGGATGTGGGATTTCAGTCTATCGGTGTCGAGGGGCGGATTTACATCAAGGATGAACAGGATGTGATACTGGATGATTTCTATTCCGGGCTGGATTCCATCAATGAATTCAGCAGCATGGTTCTGGTGATCAATTTCTTTTTGATGAACAACAACGACCAGCATGTCAAGATCCAAAAGATGGATTTTGAACTGGAAACTTCGGAGATCCTCAGGACCGCTGAAATTACCAAGGTATTGATCAACAAACATGTCTTTTTTGAAGATGAGCCGGTCCATATCAAGATTTTTTATAAAAAGGCCAACGGTCGTCAGGTCAGGGAGGAGATATCCATCCGGGCTCCCAGTATCGGGCCCGGAAAAACCTTTTATTTGCTGATCGGGGGCCGGGAAGCCATCTCCCAGTTTGATTCCAAGAACATCAAGGTTTCCTATTTCCCGGCCAAACTGAAATACCTGATTCGGGCGATTAACAATCTACGCAAAAACAACCGGATCTATTTTAAAGTGTTCATTCCCCGGGAAGGGGTCTATATCAATGGTCACGAATACTCGGGAATGCCTGATACCGAGCAGAATCTGTTTCAGAATCACAATATCGATTTTAAAAAGAATATTGTGCGGTATTCCACCATCACGGAATACCAGCTTCCGGTTTCCCACGTGATCAAGGGACAGCAGATCATCATGTTAAAGACCAAGGAGCGATAAACAATGGGCAAAAAAGCAGTTTGGATCGGATTCCTATTCCTGTTACCGGCCTTGATGTTTGGAGTGAAGGTGCAGAAAGTCATGATTGAGAATTTCCAGGATCTTAAAGACGGGGTGTTTCAGAACCTGGTAATTGAAGGAGAGGGGAGGTTGAAAATCGGGCCTCGAACCGATGTGCTGAAAAGTCCCGAAGAAGAATACTACCTGTCTCTGGCATCCGATCAGAACGGAAACCTCTACGTGGGAACGGGTCACGAAGCCTCCGTTTACCGGATTGACGGAGAGGATTCTGTGCAAAGGATATTTACCGCGGATCATCTGGATATATACGCCTTGCAGATCCTGGGCGACGGCACCCTCCTGGCGGCCGCTTCCCCTTCGGGCAAGATCTATCAACTCAAGGACAACAAGCGCAGCGTGTTTTTCGATCCCAAGGACCGGATGATCTGGGATCTGGCCGAAGACAAAAAAGGAACAATCTATGCGGCTGTCGGGGCGGGGGGGGGCGTGTACGCACTCAAGGGCAGTGGAACGGGACGGCCCATCCCCGGGATTGGCGACTACCATATACTTTCCCTGCTGGTGACTGCCGATAACCGCCTGCTGGCGGGCAGTGGAGAGAATGGCATTTTATTTGAGTATCAGGATGGACGGATTCGTGTGCTTTTCGATTCGCCCTATCGCGAAATAAAGGGAATTGCGGAGGATTCAGCCGGTAATATCTATTTTTCCGCCACCATGGGGGGATACCCGGTCCCGCAGCTCAAAATTCAGGAAAACGATGATAAGGAAAAATCCCCGGTGGTCCAGGAAAAAAACCAGAAACCTCCCCCGCCGGTTTATTACAAGAGTACCCTTTATAAAATGGACCGGATGGGGGTGGTGGAGGAGCTTTGGAAACTCAAGGATGAATATATTTACGATATCATGTACGATTCGCATTTTTCCGGGATTCTGGTGGCCACCGGCAACTGGGGGCGGACCTACCTTGTCAGGGAGGACGGTTCTTTTGCCCTCCTGCACAAGGGGGATTTTTCCCAGGCCTACCAGTTCGGCCCGGGCAAGGACGGGGTGTACCTGATTACCAACAACAGCCCTTCCCTGATCAAAGTGTCTTATCAGGATGCTCAAAAAGGGGAGTACGTTTCCCCGGTCTTTGATATGAAGGTGAAATCCCGGATCGGAAAACTTTACTGGAACAGCGGTTATGAAGCGGTCAAGGGATTGAGCCTGATGCTGCGGGCGGGGAATACCTCCAACCCCGATTCCTCCTGGATGGACTGGTCGGGTCCTTACTTTGACCCGCAGGGGGCAGCGGTCAATATAGAGGGATACCGGTATTTCCAGATCCAGGTGTTGCTGAACGATTTAAATGTTTCCTACCCGGTATTTTTAAAGGATATCTCCCTGTATTACCTGCAGGCCAACATTCAACCCCGGATCAAATCGGTCAAGGTGGCGCCCGGTTCCCAGTCCAAGAAGTCTTCCCACCAGCTGAAGGTCAGCTGGGAAGCGGTGGACCGGAACGATGACCAATTGCAGTATTCCCTCTACATCAAGCCTGTAGCGGAGAGTCGGTGGATTTTGCTGAAAAAGGATATGAAGAAGAATACCTATGAAATTGACCGGCGGCTTTTTCAGGATGGATTGTACCACCTGCGGATCAGAGCGGATGATTCCCCCGACAACCCGGGAGGGTCGACCAAATCCGTATTCCGGGTAACCGATCCCTTCATACTCGATTCGACTGCCCCGGTCCTGGTGAATTTTTCCCGCTCCCGGGAAGTTGTCACTTTTCAGGTCAGGGACACGGCGTCGGTGATCAAGTATGTGGTGTATTCCCATGATGGTGAAACCTGGAAGGTAATCTTCCCCGATGACGGGATCTGTGATTCACCGGAGGAGTCCTTTACCCTGAATGTTGTTCAATCCGGTTACCTCTTCATCAAGGTGTCCGATGAAGCCGGCAACGAAAAGGTATTTCAAAATCGACTGCTGTAAGGGAGCGGTGAATGAAAATACATGAATATCAGGCCAAAGACCTTTTTCGTACGCACTCCATTGCCGTTCCGAATGGCACGATGATCACCGATGAGGAAGAGGCCCTTTCCCTGGAGGGAAAGTGGGGATATCCCTGTGTGGTGAAAGCCCAGGTACACAGTGGCGGCAGAGGAAAGGCCGGAGGTGTGAAACTGGTTCGCAATGCCAAAGAATACCACGCAGCCGTAAAGGATATCCTGGGAATGACCCTGGTTTCCAACCAGACCGGCCCGGAAGGGAAAAGGGTCCGCCGAGTACTGATCGAGGAAGGGGCCCGGATTCAAAAGGAACTGTACCTGTCCATCATCGTGGATCGGGAGAAGGGAATGCCGGTGGTGATCGCGTCCACCCAGGGAGGGATGGAGATTGAGGAAGTGGCACGGTCCAATCCGGAATTGATCATCCGTGAACACATCCACCCGGTTTTGGGGCTGCTTCCCTTTGTGGGCCGCAAACTGGCCTTTGGTCTGGGATTGAACAAGGATCAGCAGAAATCCTTTGTGAAAATATTGACCCGCCTGTACCGCCTCTTTGAATCAAAGGATGCCTCGCTGGTGGAAATCAATCCCCTGATTGTTACCGCTGATGATCAGATCAATGCCATCGATGCTAAGATCAATTTTGACGACAATGCCCTTTACCGCCACCCGGAAATCGTGGAATTACGGGACCTGGAGGAGGAACATCCCCTGGAAGTGGAGGCCTCAAAATTTGATTTGAATTATATCAAACTGGACGGTTCCATCGGCTGCATGGTCAACGGGGCGGGCCTGGCCATGGCCACCATGGACATTATCAAATACTTCGGCGGGGAACCGGCCAATTTTCTGGATGTGGGAGGAGGCACCAGTGAGGATCGGGTCCGGGAAGCGTTCAAGATTCTGATGAGTGATCCGAAAGTGAGAGGGGTATTTATCAACATTTTCGGTGGAATCGTGCGGACGGACCTGGTGGCCCGGGGAATCGTCAACGCATTGAAGAATCTATCGGTTACGGTGCCGATCGTGGTCCGGCTGGTGGGCACCAACGAGGAGGCGGGAAGGCGCATTATCCAGGAGTCGGGGATGGATTTTGTGGTGGAAACCGACCTTCAGGCTGCCGCCCGCAAGATTGTGAATTGCGTCAAGGGGGAATGAACATGTCGATTTTACTCAACCAAGCCAGCAGGGTTCTGGTCCAGGGATTCACCGGCAGGGAGGGAACTTTTCATTCCACCCAGATGATTGAATACGGGACTGCAATCGTAGGGGGGGTCACCCCTCACAAAGGAGGCCAGACCCATCTTGAGCGGCCGGTTTTCAACACGGTGGCCGCGGCCAAAAAGGCGCTGGAATGCGACGTCTCGGTTATATTCGTCCCCCCTTCTTTTGCCGCCGATGCCATCCTGGAAGCGGCGGATACGGGAATCGATTTGATTGTCTGTATTACCGAGGGAATTCCCACCCTGGATATGGTAAAGGTCAAATCCTACCTTGATCGGACGTCGAGTCGCCTGGTGGGCCCCAACTGCCCGGGTATTATTTCCCCGGGTGAATGCAAGGTGGGAATCATGCCGGCCCGGATTCATACCAAAGGATCCATCGGCATTGTGTCTCGTTCCGGAACCCTGACCTATGAAGCGGTAAACCAGATCACCGGTCTGGGAATGGGCCAGTCCACGGCCATCGGGATCGGCGGTGATCCGATTATCGGCACTGATTTCATCGATGCCCTGCAACTTTTTGAAGAGGATACCGAGACCCGGGCGGTGGTGATGATCGGAGAAATCGGGGGCAACATGGAGGAGAAGGCCTCTGAATTTATCCGGGACCACATGCAAAAACCGGTGATATCTTTCATTGCCGGACAGACTGCTCCCCCGGGCAGAAGAATGGGGCATGCCGGGGCCATCATATCCGGCGGACGGGGGACTGCCGAGGAAAAGATGGAGGTCCTGTCGGCCAATGGGGTCACCGTGGTTCAGTCCCCGGCGGATATCGGAAAAACGGTGCGGCAGGTCCTGGCCGGCACGTAGGATCAGCCTGTTGCGGGAGGGTATGAGATGCCGTTCCGCCCGGAAGGGAAGCGGTGAGTGCCAAAAGCAGGATGGATACCCAGGAGTTTGAAACCGGGCAGGACCGGGAAAACTCCGATCAGAAGGAGATCATTTCCCTCACGGTGGTTGGGGGAGAAGAGATCGATTTTGCCCGGACCTATAAATTCAGAGATTTCCGGCAGATCCGCGTCGGTCGTTCCGGGGGAAATGATATCGTGTTGAATGATCCCAAGGTCAGCGCCGTTCATGCATCCCTGTCTGTTTCCGGCCGGCGGGAGAAGATCGAAAGGGTGATTCTGGAAGATCTGGATTCCACCAACGGAACCTGGGTCAACAATCAGAAAGTATCCCGGATCACACTGAAGCATGGCGACAAAATCACCGTGGGTCAGACCATCCTATGGTTTTCCCTGAAGGATCCGGTAGGGGCCAGTTATCACTCGCGGCTGTTCAGGATGGCGATCATGGACAACCAGACCGGTCTTTTCAACCGGCGGTATCTCCTTCAGGTACTGCAAAATACCTTCACGGTGGCCAAAAGACACGGCAGGGACCTGAGCCTGATCCTTTTTGATATTGACAACTTCAAGCAGGTAAACGATACCTTTGGTCATGTGGCCGGGGATGAGTACCTCCGGATTGTGGGGGGCGTGTTGAAAAACAGCCTGAGGGAGCAGGATATCTGCGGACGGTACGGAGGTGAGGAATTTATCTTGATGCTGCCGGAGACCGGTCCGTCTGGTGCCCGGCAGGTGGGAGAAAAAGTACGGATGCGGATCCAGCAGTTGAAGGTTTCCTATCAGAATCGGGAAATCATGACCACCATCAGTGGAGGAATTGCCTGGTACGAATCCTCCGTGGTCTCGGTGGAAGAGATGATCGCCCGGGCGGACCGGGCCCTTTATGAGGCAAAATCTGCCGGGAAAAACCGTGTTTGCGGTTAAATGCGGGTAGTTGCTTTTTTGTTTTTACCTTACTATAATGATAAAAACGGATTTTGGGATTCCAAAATACCACGGGAGGTTTGGCCGGAAATGAACAGAAATACCCAGATGGGTGGCGGATTTATTAAAACGGTGATTGTACTGCTGATTGTTTTCGCCGGTGGGTTGGTTCTCTTTCAATATGCCTCCAGTTTTTTTATCAAAAATAATATATTCAGTGAGATCCATGACCGTATCGGGATGATCGTGGGAGACTCTGCCAACATGGTTGAAATCCAGCAGTCCAACAAAGCCCTGGTCAAGGTTCTGGAGGAATACCAGGAGATGGGAAAAGTGCGAATCTCCCGGGATGACCTGAAGTCCTGTTACGTAAAAATGGATCGAGATACCGGTGAAATTTCTTTTTATTATCAATATACCCTGATCCTGGATTTGATCGTCACCCAAACCACCGAGCATGTAAAGCGGCATGGAATTCTCCAGTAAGAACAAAGACCTGGTTGCCATCAAATATTTTCTGGGCTTTATCAGCCTGGTCCTTTTTGTGATCATACTAAAGGAGCTGCGAACGATCTTCCTTCCCATATGTTCGGCATTGCTGCTTTATTTCCTGGTCAACGGCCTGTCCAAGATCCTGATTAAAAAAAACATTCCCCGGGTTATCGCCTTGTTTATCCTGCTGGTGGTGATCAGCGGGCTCATTTATTTCTTTGTTGCCCTGGTATTTTCCGGGGTGGGATCCTTTGTCACCCGGTTTCCCCAGTACAGTGAAAAACTCAGCGAAATATGGACCGGTATGTTCAAGAATATTGAACTGCCATTCAAAAACCTGGAGGAATTCATGGCGGACCTGGACTGGTCCAAACTGGTCAACCAGATCACCTCTTTCCTATCCAATACTTTTGAGTCCTTTGCGGGTTTTTTCGGTAAGTTTTTACTGGTCATCATCTTCCTGATCTTCATGCTGGGAGGGCGGGATTCACTGATGAACCGGATCAAGAAATCCTTCCGGCCGCTGCGGGCCACCCATATCATCGGGATGATCGACAAGATAGAAAACCATGTGCAGCATTACCTGGTGATCAAGATACTGGTCAGCCTGCTGACTGCTTTGGTCAGCTGGGTGATTCTGATGATTGGCGGTTTTAACATCGTGGTTTTCTCGGTGGTGTTGATCTTTCTGCTCAACTTCATTCCCAATTTCGGTTCTATTTTGGCCACCGCTTTTCCTATTTTTCTCGGGCTGATTGACTATGGATTCAGCGTCCGCGTGATCCTGGTGGCATCGGGTTTGATCCTCACCCAGTTCATCATCGGCAATTTCCTGGAACCGAAAATTACCGGGGTGGACCTGGATATATCCCCCATTATTATACTGGTTTCCCTGATTTTCTGGGGATATGTCTGGGGGGTGGTGGGAATGGTACTGGCAGTCCCCCTTACTTCCACCATTAAGCTGATATTTGCGGAGATCGAGGGATTGAAACCGATTGCCAGCCTGATCAGCTCCAGGTAAATTCTCCCCGAACGTCTTCCTTTTGACTGGTTTTGGAGTTTGTAACCGGGTTTTATTAATTTTTTACTTGACACTCAGCGCATACTGAATATAATGAACTTATGTTCATAAATTGTTTACTAATTAACATCATAATTAATCCCTTGCAATCCCTGAAATGTCCTTTGCAGTCAAATCTTTTCAATGATCAAAATTTAAGGTAAATTATAAACTGGAGGTAATGGTAATGGCAAAAAAGATGACCATGGCTCTTTTTTCTGGGAGCCTGGACAAGCTGACGGCCGCCGGTATCGTGCTGAGCGGGGCCGCTGCCGACGACATGGACGTGGATGTTTTTGTGCTTTTACAGGGCGCCCGGGCTTTTAAAAAAGATATCGCCGCCCGGACCGATGAGATCCAGATGGCGGAAAATGCCCATCTGAGAGATGAATTCCTGGCCTCACTGGAAAGGTTGAAGGTCAAGCCCTGGCTGGAATTCTTCCAGGAAGCCAAAGAACTGACCAATGTGAAAATTCACATCTGTGGTCTGGCCGGCAAAATCTGGGGTGGAGAAAAGCTGGAAGATTTTGTGGATATTGCCGATGATATTTGCGGTATCGGCGAGTATGTGACTTCCGCTCAGGAAGCGGATGTCCATCTCTTTATTTAATACCGGAGGTAAAAAATGGATCAAAAAGAACTGGAAACATTAAAGGCGGATGAAGTGGTCGATGCCCGGGGAACCGCCTGTCCCGGTCCCCTGCTGGCTGCCAAGAAGGCCATCGGGAAATTGGGCTCCGGCCAGGTGATGGAGGTGCTGTCTTCGGATGAAGGGACCAAACGGGATATCCCGAAATGGGCCAACAAGAAGGGGCATGAGTACCTGGGGGTACTTGAAGAATCCGGTTATTTCAGACTTTTCATGCGCAAACAGTAAACCCATGAGTGACCCAAAACCCAGAATCCTGGTTTTTTCCACCGATAAGATTTCAGACCCGGCGATTGATATGGCCGGGTTGCTCAAGAAACATTATCCCCCCCAGGTGAATGTAATTACCGTTCCCTGTTCCAGCGGGATCAAACCCCGCTGGATTCTTCATGCCTTCGAACAGGGGTTTGATGGCGTTTTTATTGCCGCGGATGGAACCGATTGCCCCTACAGCGCCAGTTGCACCGAACGAACTGCCAGGGTGGTCTCCGATGCCCAGGAGTTGCTCAAGCAGAAGGGAATCAATCCGGCCCGCCTGAAAATGGCCGCCATCTGTTCGGTTTGTTACGATCCCTTCGTGAGGCACATGAACAACTTCTACCAGGAGTTGTCAAAAAAGGATGACCGGTAAGGGGTGGAAAATGGACAACCAATACGATGTTTTGGTGTTGGGTGGCGGAATCGCCGGACAGGAAGCAGCCCTGAATCTGGCCAAGCTGGGGTACCAGGTGCTGATGGTGGAAAAGGACCTTTCCATCGGCGGGAAGATGATCCATCTGAGCAAGGTTTTTCCCACCCTGGATTGCGGGGCCTGTATCACCACGCCCAAGGTTTCAGAAACCGCCCGTCACCCCAATATCAAGATTTACACCGCCAGCGGAATGCAGGAGATATTCCGGAAGGATGACCGTTTTTTCCAGGGAGATCTGGTGGTGAAGCCCCGCTTCGTGGATGAAGAGAAATGCACCGGTTGCGAAGCTTGTGAAGAGGTATGTCCGGTAGTGGTGAGGGATCAGTACCAGTGGGATCTGGTGGGGCGCAAGGCGGCTTACCTGCCCTTCAGTATCGCCAGTCCCCGCATTGCCGCCATCGATATCGATCACTGTACTCTCTGCGGCGCCTGTGAACGGGCCTGTCCCGCCGATGCCATCGATTTCACCCAGAAGGAGGAAAAAATCCCGGTTTCCTTCAAGTCGATGATCATCGCCAGCGGTTTTGAGCTCTTTGATCCCACGCAGATGGAACGATACGGTTATGGCCGCTACCCAAACGTCATCACGTCCATGCAGATGGAGCGACAGTTGGTGCCGACCCGTCCCTACAACAACGTGTTGCGGCCCGGTGACGGCAAGATGCCGGACAATATCGCCTACCTGCTGTGTATCGGTTCCCGGGATGAGACCGTCAACAATCCCATCTGCTCCCGGGTGTGCTGCATGTATTCGATCAAGCAGGCCCAGCTGGTGATGGGGGCTCTGCCCATGGCGGATGTCACCATTTACTATATCGACATGCGGTGCTATGGAAAGGGATTTGAAGAATTTTATGAACAGACCAAGGAAATGGGTGTCGAATTCGTCAAGGGCAAGGTTGCCAAGATCGATCAGAAAGAAAACGGGGACCTGATCCTCCGGTACGAAGATATCGCCGCTGACCAGATAAAAGAGGCGGAACATGATATGGTTGTCCTGTCGGTGGGTATCCTGCCCAATCCCGATCATGGAACTCTCTTTAAAGACGTTCCCCTGGAGCTGGATGAACTCGGCTATGTCCGGCAGGTGGACAAGATCGTCAATCCCGTGAAGACCAATCTGGAGGGGGTATTTGCGGCCGGGACCGCCCTGGAACCCATGGATATACCGGACGCCATTGCCACCGCCGGGGCCGCGGCAGCCGAATCCGCCCGCTATTTAAAGAGGATGCAATGAACAACAGGATCGGTGTTTACATCTGTCATTGCGGCGATAATATCGCCCAGTACGTGGACATCAAGGAACTGATGAAAGGCGTGGCCGATGAAGAGGGAGTGGCAATGGTCAAGGAGACCATGTTTGCCTGCGCCGGATCCACCCAGAAAGAAATGGTGGAGGACATTCAACGGGAAAAACTGGACGGGTTGGTCGTGGCTTCCTGCTCCCCCAAACTTCATCTTTATACCTTCCGGGATGTGGCCCGGCGGGGGGGGCTGAACCCCTACCTGTACGTTCAGGTCAACATCCGGGAGCAGGGATCCTGGGCCCATTCCGATAAGCCCAAGGAGGCCACCCGGAAAGCCATCCGGATGGTCAAGGCCGGCATTGCCCGCACCCGGCTGGCCAAGTCCCTGCTGACCCAGAAGATCTCTTCGGAAAATACCGCCCTGGTAGTGGGCGCCGGAATTGCCGGGATGAGAGCCGCCATCGAGCTGGCCGATATGGGCTCCAAGGTGGTGCTGGTCGAAAAACACCACTGGGTCGGCGGGCGGATTTCCCAGTGGGGGGAACTTTTTCCCACTGATCAGGAGGCGGATGAGATTGTGGGTTCCCTTTACCGGGAGATTCAGCAGAGAGATTCCATCATTCTGTGGACCGGTACCGAGATTGTGGCCACCGCCGGATGTGTGGGCAATTATAAAATTACCCTCAGAACCCAACCCCGGTTCATCAGTCCCCCGGAAGAGCCGCTCGATTCCGATGCATTCCGGCAGCAGATCAACGAGGCCATCTCCGTTTGTCCGGAGGAGACCGGGGATGAATTCGAATTTGGTTTGCGTCGGCGCAAGGCCCTGTACTGGCCCCATGAGGGACAGTATCCGCAGCTGCCGGCCATTGACGAGCAGACCTGCAGCCGCTGCGGGAAATGTGCGCCCCTCTGCAGCGCCATTGACCTCGAGCAGAAACCCCAGACCCAGGAGCTGAATGCCGGGGCAGTGGTGTTGTGTACCGGTTTTGACTCCTATCAGCCCCAGGGAGGAGAATTCGGGTACGGCGAACAGCCGATGGTGGTAACCCTGCCGGAATTCAGGCGGTACCTGGCCGGGCCTGGTGGCAATGACCTGGTGATCAGAGATCGTAAGATCCGAAGCATCGGGTACATCTACTGCGTGGGGAGCCGGCAACCGGAAGGAGACAACAAATACTGCTCCCGTTACTGCTGTACCACGGCCCTGCACACCGCCCAGCTGGTCAAAAAGAAATACCCGGATATTCAGAATTACCATTTCCATCGGGGAATCCGCAGTTACGGCAAGAACGAAACCCTGTATACCGGAGCCCTGGACCAGGGAGACCTTTTTTTCCAGTCGGAAGACGATGAGTTGCCCGAAGTTCGGGCCGACGGAGATGCCTTCCTCATCAAGACCGATGATATCCTCAGCGGAAAGATGGAGATCGCGGCCCGGGCCGACCTGGTGGTCCTGATCACCGCCATGATACCCCGCCAGAACTCTTCGCTGGTCGAAACCCTCAAGGTCCCCGTGGGGCGGGATGGGTTTTTCAACGAGGTGCACCCGAAATTGAAACCGGTGGAAACGGTAATCGACGGCATCTTTATCGCCGGGACCTGCCACTTTCCCAAGACCATCGAGGAAACCCTTCATTCGGCTCTCTCGGCATCGGTCAAGGTCAACGGGTTAATCGGTACCGGCGAAATCGAACTGGAACCCAATCTGGCGATCGTGGACCCGGATACCTGCGAGTGGTGCGGGAAATGTTACGAAGTTTGTCCTTTTGATGCGATCAAAGAGGAACGGTCCAAAGACAAAAAGATCGCAGTGGTCAACGAGGCCAGCTGCAAGGGGTGCGGCATGTGCCTGCCGGTCTGCCCATCCAATTCGATTCAGCTGATCGGGTATTCTGATAGCGAGATCGAGGCAATGATCGATGCCCTGGTTTGAGGGCAAAAAACAAAGTGGTGATCATGAAAGAGAAAAAGGAACTGACCGTAAAGGCAATGAAGGAACGGCGGACGGTCCCGGAGCAGGTAAGGGAAGAACTAAAACAGTTTAATCGGATTAAAAAACAGATCCTGGGGGTGCTGAAAGAAGAAGCCCAATCAATCCCCCAACTTGCGGATAAGACCGGACTTTCCAGAGAAAAGGTCACCTATTACCTGATGACCCTGCTGAAATACCACGATGTGGATGTAGACGAGATGGACGAAAACGACGAATATTACACCTACAAAACCACCCGGTAAGCGATAACCCGAGTTCCGGTCACATTGTTTTTACGGGCGGGTGAGAGCGGCCGGGAAAAAATATTTAATCGATTTTTAACCGTATCTTTATGATCCCTTGACCGGCGGCTGGTAAAAAGGGACCATGAAAAATCAACAAAGTTACCGCCACACCGCCGGCAGTATCTGTAAGATCGACCTGGTCAAACTCGGCGCCCGGCATCATACTCCACAGGAGTATCGGCTGAATTTCGAAGTGGAATATTTTGTCTCGGAAAAGCGGTACACCCAAAACTTCAAGCCGGGATCCAGGATCCGACCTGCATGTTCCGAAAAGGAAGCGGAAGCCATGATCCAGCGGTTTCACCTGGGCCGGGAGATCCCGGTTTTCCATGATCCCGCCGATCCCGCGCGGGCCTACCTGCGGGCCTGAGTGTTGCCAAAGGCGGATCACAGCCGGCAAAGGGAGCAGGCGGAAAAAAGTGACCTGGCCGGGCCAATTCCAGAGTAGAAAATGGATCAGATTATATTGCTGGTTCTGATCGGCTTTCTGATCGGCGTATACGGCGCCTATGTGGTGGCGACGATCCGGGTGAAAAATCCACTGCCTTCGGGTCGTTTGAAAGGCAGGACGTATCCGCGGGTGTCCATTCTCAAGCCCCTGAAAGATATGGATGATGAAATCCAGCAGAATATCGAGTCCTTCTTTCAGATACACTACCCGGATTATGAGATTATCTTTGCTGTGGATCAGATGACCGATCCGGTGGTAAAAATCCTGGAGAAAATCAAGCTGCAATACCCCCGGATCCCCTGCCGCATTATTTCCACCGGTCATTGCAGCCGATACAATCCCAAGGTACACAAATTGATGGCCATGGAAAAGCAGGCCGATGGAGACCTCTTTTGGATCACCGATTCCAATATCCGGGCAGGTTCCGGGATCCTGATCCAGCTGGTGAATGAATATCTCCTCAGGGGATCCAAGCTGATATTCTCACCGATCCATGCGACCGGTGGACGAACCATAGGATCGATCATTGAGAATGCCTATATCAACCTTTTTCTTTCCGGGAATGTTATCCTGGCCTGGAAGTGTTTCAAGCAGCACCTGATCGTGGGGAAGTCCATCCTGTTTGAGAAAAAAACACTGGCCCATTTGGGTGGATTCTCCTATTTCCGGGATTATCTGGCGGAAGATTTCATGATGGGGGAAATTTACCGGGCCTGTCATTTCCCGATCGCCACCAATTACGTCTGGGTCACCACCATCAATTCGCATACCCGCATCGGCGGATTCTGGAAACGGATGAACCGCTGGGCCAAGCTGCGGTACCGGCTGAAACCCCATTTCTATATTCTGGAAATCCTGTTAAATCCTGTCCCTCTGCTTCTTGGATCCTGGTGGGTGTTTCCCTATCCCGCCGTCCTGACCGCCACCACCCTGATCCTGATGGGCAAGATTCTGCTGGAACTGATTAACCACCGGTTTGTCAACCGGGAACGGGGGGTCCGCCTGGCCACCACCCTGCTCCTTCCCCTTCTGATCATCCTCAAGGACCTGATCCTGTTCTTTTCTTACTTTACGCCCTTCTTCAGTGATACCGTGGAATGGCGGGGAGGGAAAATCACCATCGGTCCGCATACCCTGATCACTTCCACCCAGGAGGTTCTGCAGCTGGAAGGGGCCTGAATTTATTCTTTTCTGAGACGATTTCATGGAAGGCGACAAGGTACGGGTTATCACTGTATTGATGGGGCTGGGCCATGTCCGGGCGGCTTATGCCCTGGGGAAAATATCCCGGGAGGATATCCTGATTTACGGTTCCAGGGCGGTCACTCCCTCACGGGAACGGAAGATCTGGAAAAGGATTAAAAGGATCTATTATTTTGTTTCCCGCGCGGGGGATATTCCCCTGATCGGCAAATGGGTATTGCAGCCGATGCTCTTTTTACAGCGGATCCCCCCTTATTACCCGATTAAGGATTACTCGCGGCCCACCGCCGCTGTTCGTTATCTGGATCGCTTGATTCGAAAGAAGAGGTTGTGTGACGCCCTTATCGATCGTTACAGGGGTCGGGAGATGAATTTTGTTCATACTTTCTATGCCACGGCCATCGCCATGGACCTGGAAACCGAACCTGCCTGGACCCACTACCTTCTGATCACCGACAGTGATTTTAACCGGGTATGGGTTCCCCGAATCCCCCAGGACACCAAGATCAAATTTCTGGCCCCCAACACCCAGGTGAAAAACCGGCTGATCACCTACGGGGTTGATCCCGGTAATATTTTCCTGACCGGATTTCCCCTGCCGGTGGAAAATATCGGTTCTGCGGACGGATTGGATATTCTAAAGGAGGATCTGTGGCGCCGCCTGCTGCGGCTCGATCCCACCTGTAAATTCTTCTCTTTCCACCAGAAGTCGGTGTTATACTGGTTGAATAAAAAAAAAATTCCGGTCCAGCGAGAGCGACACCTGAATCTCATGTTTGCCATCGGGGGCGCCGGGGTTCAGACCCGGATGGTGGAAACCATCCTGGCCAGCCTGCATCGCAAAATTGAATCCGGAGAGGTTCGTCTTTATCTTTCCGCCGGTATTCAGAAACGGGTGTTTGAAGCCCTGACAGCCTATATCCACATGCAGAATCTGGAAGATCAACTGGGAAAAAACCTGCACATTATATTTGACCTTCAGGTCTATGAATACTTTCGAAAGTTCAACCGGGCGCTCCGCGAGGTAGATGTTCTCTGGACCAAACCCAGTGAGCTTTCCTTTTACTGCGGGCTGGGAATTCCGATTTTGATCGCTCCCCCGGTGGGAACCCACGAAGAATTGAATGCCCGCTGGCTAGCGGAGATCCACGCCGGAATCGTACCGCCGGGGGGACCCCAGACCGTGGACCAGTGGCTTTTTGACTTGCGGGACAACGGCCGCCTGGCGGAGGCGGCCTGGGATGGTTTTCTGAAATCGCGGAAACTGGGTGCTTACAAGATTCAAAAATTGCTGGAAACGGGAAAATTCGATGAGGCTTTTCATCCCCTGGAACAGTAAAGGATCCAGTCGCTGACTTCTCGCTGTTTTTAAGATAAACTAACTTCCATTTAACAGTAGAGCGGTACAATATCCAGGCCATGTTAAGCGGGAATCTGGAAAAATTTAATCTGCTGGACGTATTCCAGTTGTTGAATATGAATCGGTCAGTGGGCCGCCTGGAGGTGGTCAACGGCCATAAAAATCTCTACCAGGTCTATCTTCAGGCCGGGAAAGTGATCCATGCCCAGGATGAACGGATGAAAGGGACGGTGGTGGTGGAGAAGGTATTGCGCCTTAGGAGGGGATATTTCAATTTCATCCCCGACCAGCTGAGCGACCAGGTCACCATCAACAAATCCATTGACCTGATGATCCTGGAAATCCAGGCCCGGCAGGATGAAATGGTAAGATTGAAAAACAGCCTCCCCTGCCCGAATGATATCATCCTTTTCAATCCCGAACAGGCCTCAGATTGCACCCTTACCCCAGAGGAGTGGAAGGTGATCGCCCAGATCGACGGTAAACGGTCTTTACAGGAAATCGTAGAGATGACCGATGATGAAGTGGTGACCCGACAGGTGCTGGTGAAGTTGATTGAACAGGGGTTAATCCTTACCCTGAGTGAACGGTATCCCTGGCGGTCGATTGTTCCATTCCGGATTCAATCCGGTAAAACCGGCACCAGTCGTGAATTCCCCCCCCGGCTGCGGACCAATATACTGCTGAAAAAAGTTGACGGTAAACAGAGCCTGGAAGAACTCCTGGCCCGTACCCGGTCCGAGAGAAAAGAATTTTTTGAAGACCTGTTTTTTTTGTATGATTTCAAGTGGATTGACTTTTCCCGGAAAGACCGGGCGCGGGTGATGCAATTGAAAAATATCCTCTGAGGCGCCAACCGGTGTTTTCCCGGTTATCCCCTTAACGGCGAATTAATCTTGCCCTAATCATCGTTTAATCAAGCCGTGCTTTAATAGTGCATGGAAAAACGAGATAATCCGGGGAGAAACCCGGCGATCCCGGAATCAGCAGAAGGGCGGAAAGTCCATGGGTTTGCCCTGTGTGGCGATGACCAATGGCAATGCTGGGCCCGGAAGGGATACGGATATACCGATTTTCATGTTCATACCTGGCACTCCTACGATGTGATCCCCAGCCGGACCACCGATCCCCTTTATTTATACCGGAAAGCCCGGCAGCTGGGCTTTCGCTTTGTCATTTTCACCGATCATGACACCATGGATGCCTATGACCGGGTGGGATGGACCCGGGAGGGAATCGTTCCCGGCGTGGAGTTGAAAATCCTGGATAAGAAACGGGTGGGGCACACCATCCATATCAACGTCTATGGTCTGGACCGGCGACAGTTTCGGCAGTTGATGGAATTGACCAAAAAGGACCGCAATGTGGAAAACCTGGTCCGGTACCTTAAGGAGAACCAGTTGGCTTTTGTGTTCAACCATCCCTTCTGGTATGAATTAAACGAGAAACCCAATCTTCAGTCCATCATCGATGTGTCCACTCTATTCCCGGTACTGGAATACAATATGGGGCGACTGGAGAAACTCAACCGCCTGGCCATGCAGCTGGCCGCCCGCAACCGGGCCGGGCTGCTGGCCGGCTCGGACAGCCATATCGGTCAGATCGGGAAAACCCTCACCCTGGCCCGGGGCGAAGATTTTCAATCCTTTTTTTCCAATATCAAGTCCAACCGGTCACTGATCGTGCCCCGGAACATGGATGTCCAGCAGTTCACCCTGGAGGTCATGGAACGGTACCGGGCGGTTTTCGAGGATCGCTCCTATCTGGATAAGCACAATGATTTTCACCTGCAGATTGGCAACCCCTTTGTCGACGATATCCTGAAAAAGATCAAAAACTGTGTGGAAAACGACCGGTTGTTGCTGTTGAATTTTTTCATCAAATCTCTGGTCAAGCTGATTCTGAAATCCCGGATTCCGGCCTCTCTTTACCTGCGGGGGCAGCGGATATTCGCCAGCCGGGCGGAAGCCCACCTGATAAATGCCGGGACCCTGAAAGCCGCTTGAGTCATCTGCCGCCCTTCTTCTTCCTTTACCGGCAGGGTTTTTTCTTTTACAAAGGAAAAGATGAGACGGTTTCTTTATATCGGTCTCCTGCTGGATCTTGGACTCAACACCCGGGTGGTTTCCGGATGGGCCCTGAGTATTTCCCTTCTGGGCCAGTTCGCTTCTTCTCCCCGGGATCCGGGGATTGCCAAAAATGACCGGTCCCTGCTCATGGGGTTGCCTGTGAGTTTTGAAACGCAGTCGGCCAGACTTCCAGACGGCCCGAATTGAATCTGTTTCTGTTTTCCGATACAATACCTTCAGGAGGGCAAAACCATGAAGGAAAACACCAGAATGGCTGCGTTGAAAATCGGGAATCTCTTATTTTTTGCGGGAGTGCTGGTCCTCAACGGACTGGCCAACGCCCTGCCCATCGGCGGCAATACCACCGGCGGGATATCGGACCGTTTCGCCAACCTCTTCGCCCCCGCCGGCATCACCTTCTCCATCTGGGGGATCATCTACCTGTTGTTGCTGCTATTCTGCCTTTACCCCCTTCCGGGGATCGGGCGGACCGATCGTCCCCGGGATGAATCCATCCGCCGGATCGGCATTCTGTTCATGCTCTCCTGCGTGTTCAACATGCTGTGGATCCTGGCCTGGCACCACCTGCAGATCCTTCTTTCCTTTTTCCTGATGCTGCTGCTGCTGGCCAGCCTGATTCTGATCTATGTGCGGCTGCGCCGGGGGATTGACCGGGCCCGGGTGAAGGGGACCGATACATTCCTGATCTTCATTCCCTTCAGCATCTACCTGGGATGGATTACCGTGGCCACCATTGCCAACACCGCGGTGCTGCTGGTTCGCTACCGCTGGAACGGCTGGGGAATCCCCCCGGCGGTGTGGACGGTGGCGGTGATCGTGGCGGCCATTCTCATCGGTATCATCAACCTGATCAGGGAAAAGGACATCTTTTTCAACCTGGTCCTGATCTGGGCGTTTATCGGGATCATCATCAAGCGTTCGGCGGCGGAACCGGTTTATACCGGCATTATCTGGACGGCGGGCATCGGTATTGCCATGCTGCTGGTGCTGATAATCCTTACCATTGCCGGTCGCCGGAATCCCCGGGGAAAAACGGCCTGAACCACTTTCCGGAACCGTGAACAGGCATCGGTCTGCACCCGTGGGCACAATCCAAAAGAGGGAAACCGGTTGATTTTCCCCTGGAAAACAGATAATATCTTTTCATCTGAGGTGGAAAATGCCGGTGTATGAATACCGATGTCAAAAATGCGGTCAGGTGAGCGAGATCTTTTCCCAGTCCCTCGAACAGAAAAATGTCGTCTGCAGCTACTGCGGTTCGGCGGAACTGGAGAAGATTTTTTCGGTTCCGGGAAAGGGGTCGGCGGGGGATTCTCACCCGAAAGGGACCACCTGCTGCGGCCGGGAAGAGCGCTGCGACCACCCTCCCTGTTCCACCGAGGGTGGTTGCCGGCGGGACGGGTAATCCGTTTATTCTAAGAAGGCGGGATGGACCGGCCCTGTTTTTTTCTTCCTTGATCGCTCTTTACTCGTCATTCTTCACCATTTGTTATTCCCAAAACCTCCTGTGATCCTGTTTGGTAAATGTCCACTCCGGGGTGATCAGGGTCTCGCCGAAATCCACCGGGTACCAGGGGTTCAGGTTCGGGTACCCCGGGTTTTTTAAAACGTGGATCTGTTGGGCGGGCATAAAGCCCTGGGCCAGTAGAAATACCTTTTGACCGGTTTTGGGATGCCGCGCCAGATCCACCACGATCACCGCGTGGCCGTAGGGACGTCCGGTCTGGATGAAGACGTCCCCGATCTGCAGGTCAGCGGTTGGCGCTACCGGCTGCAATTCCCCGTTCAGGGAAGCGGTGTTGGCATAGGCAAAGATCCAGTTCAGATAGGAACGGAATTTTCCGCGGGAATAATCTCCCCGGCAGTAGTGGGTGTAATAACGGGGCCGCCCGTCCCGGGCAAAGGCGAAACGGATTTCATCGTACCTCCCGTTCCGGTAGAGATACTCGGCCCGCAGTCGGATGATGGCGTCGGCGCACTGCTGCAGGTCGCGGTTGCCCACGTCCATATCCACCACCGCGAACTGGGCCGACTGGTTGAGCTTGGGTTCCCCGTTGTACAGGTAGACGGTGCTGTTTCCAATTTTCAGGGGCAGGTTTCGCAGGTATTCGCCGAAGGAACCGGGGGCCACCGGACTCCGGAGGAAGCCCGTCGGCGGTTGGATGGACTGGATCCACTCATGCTGCGGTGTGCCGGTTGGCGGGGGACCGGTTCGTTGGGCGGTAACGTGAACGGACAGGATGAGCAGGGTCAACGTGCAAATCATCCCTACCCGGGGTGGATCACCGGGCTGAATGAAGGTTTTCTGTATCACTCGGATTCCGGGATCATGGCGATGCACTCGATCTCCACCCGGGCGCCCCGGGCCAGGGCGGCGGCGGCGAAGGCGCTGCGGGCGGGGCGGGGATTTTGGAAATATTTCATGTAGACGGCGTTCATCTCCCCGAATTCGTCGATATCCGCCAGCATCACCGTCACCTTGACCACGTTCTTCAGGGTCAACCCCAGTTCTTTCAGGGTGGCCTTGATATTCTCCAGGGCCTGGCGGGTTTCCGCCCGGACCCCCCCTTCGGCCAGTTTTCCCGTATCCGGCATCGTGCCGAGCTTGCCGGACAGAAAGACCAGGTTTCCCGCCCGCACCGCCTTGGAAAAGGGCATTTCCCGGCCCTCGTAGGGGTAAAACCGCACATCCCCCGCCACCAGGGGCAGGGCCAGACAGATCAGTACTGTCCACAACCATATTGATTTTTTCATCCAAACCTCCTGAGATTGTGATCATCATGGCGGATTCGGAAAAAAAGATCAATTCCCCCCGGCCCCGGAGGGGCAGCAGTCCGCTCTCGGCGGAGATGATCAGGGCGTTGATAGTGGTTTTGATATTCGAACATTCGGATTTGTTTCGAGTTTCGATATTCGGATTTCGGATTTAAGCCGCACTTCTTGTGAAAATCAACGCGAACCCCCGGATCCAGGGTCAGGGCGGTGGAGGTCTTTCCCACCCCCGACTTGCCGTAGATCAGGGCGTTGACGGTGAGGATCCGCAGATCCCCGGTGGTGTTTTTTTTCATGGGTGATTCTCCTTGGTG
>Ga0180434_10000796_pt1 | contig 46085 bp, 24 predicted proteins | sample SS_ome_7_FD_132453 | JGI IMG/M metagenome (GOLD analysis project Ga0180434, IMG submission 132453) | Hypersaline lake sediment archaeal communities from the Salton Sea, California, USA - SS_1_D_2 metaG | ecosystem: Environmental > Aquatic > Non-marine Saline and Alkaline > Hypersaline >... | reverse complement strand
CAGGGGAGAGGGAAATCGGAAGAATGTGTAGGGTGCGTGCTCGGCACGCACCCTACGGCTTTTGGAGCCCCGGCAGAAGCCGCGTGCGTGCGAAGCACGCACCCTACGTTATCTCCCTCTCCCTTGATGGGAGAGGGATGGGGTGAGGGTGAACGGTCTGGTGGCCGCGAACCCCCTCACCCTGCCCCTCTCCCGCCAGGGGAGAGGGAAATCGGAAGAATGTGTAGGGTGCGTGCTCGGCACGCACGCGGAAGGCTTCAACATGCGTCTCGCCGTCGTGTGCCGGCGAGGCGACCTTTCTGGGTTCTGGTTTGGCCGGCCCCGCTCCGCGCGGGGCCGGTTTTTTCGGCGCAGCCGTGCCTCCGGCACGGAACGGCGCACGGCCCGCAAGCGGGCCGGCGAACACGGGCCGCGTGCGTGCAAAGCACGCACCCTACGCCTAACGACGAGATTCCTCCGCTCGGCCTTGCGGGCTTCGGTCGGAATGACACATCGCGCGGTGCATCAGGAGATACGCCGCGCGGGATGCGGAGGACACCAGCGCGGAAGGCAAGTAGTGCCGTCGTCGCGTCACAGCCCCACCGTGACGCCGTGGCCGTTGGCCGTCAGGATGCGGTCGCCGGTGCCGAGCAGGTCGCCGAGGTCTCGCTGGAGGCCGGCGTCGATGGTGACGCGGAAGTCCTCGCCGGCCCGGATGAGGGTCCGGGCGCCGTCGCGGCCCGGCAGTTCCAGGTAGACGGGCAGGGGGCCGGGATGGGCCCGGAGGGCGTCGGCGAGGGCACGCATGAGGCGTTCGTCGGCATCGGCCCGGCCCAGGCGGAGGACGAGGGCGGAGGCGAGGCGGCGCCGGCCCTCGTCCACGTCCATGACCTCCGAGACGCGTACCTGCGGCTGTTCGCGTGTGGTGTCCACGCGTCCGCGGACGAAGACCACGCGGTCGGCCTCCAGCAGGGGTTCGTAGGTGCGGTAGTCGCGGGGGAAGACGACGCAGGCAAGGGTGCCGGCCAAGTCCTCCAGGTCGAAGACGGCCATTTTGGAGCCGGCGTTCTTGCCGCTCCGGGTCAGGAGCGTCCGGACGCTCTTGATGAGGCCGCCGACCACGACCTCGGTATCGTGGTGGAGATGGGGGAGGTCGGCGCTGGCGGCGGTGGCGAAGTGGCGGAGCGTCTGCTCGTGCCGGCCGAGCGGGTGATGGCGGACGTAGAGGCCGAGCGCCTCTTTCTCGCCGGCGGCGAGGTGGTCTTCCGGCCATTCGGGGAGGTCGGGCAGGGCGATCTCGGGCGGCGGGGCGGCCGAGGCGAACGCCTCCAGCAGGTTCAACTGGCCTTTGCGTGAATCGCTCTGGGCCTCGGCGCCGGCCGAGAGGGCCTTCTCGAGGACGGCGGCAAGTTGGCTCCGGCGTGCGTCGGTGGAATCGAAGGCGCCGCACTTGATGAGGCTCTCGACGGTGGTCCGGTTCATGTGGGCGAGGTCCACCCGTTCGCAGAATTGGAAGAGGGAGTCGAACCGCCCCGCCCGCTCCCGGGCGTCGATGATGGCCTGGACGGCCTTCTCGCCCACGCCCTTGACCGCGGCCAGGCCGAAGCGGATCTTCTCGCCCACGACCGTGAAGTGGGCGCCGGACTCGTTGACGTCGGGCGGGGCCACCTCGATGCCCATGCGTCGGCACTCGTCCATGTACTCGGCGAGTTTGTCGGAGTCGGCCATCTCGTAGGTCAAGAGGGCGGCCATGAACTCCAGCGGGTAGTGGACCTTCAGGTACGCCGTCTGGTACGCCACCTGGGCGTAGCGGGCGGAGTGGCTCTTGTTGAATCCGTACCCGCCGAAGTGGGTGATGAGTTGCCAGATGTCGGCGGCCTTGGCCTCGTCCAGGCCGTGCGCGGCACAGCCGGAGAGGAACGTTTCCTTCTCGGCGGCGATGGTGTGGTGCTTCTTTTTGGAGATGGCCTTGATGAGTTTGTAGGCGCGGCGGAGGGGAAGGTCCCCCAGGCGGTTCAGGATCCGCATCACCTGTTCCTGGTACGCCATGATGCCGTGGGTTTCCTGGAGGATGTCCTTCAGGGCCGGATGCGGATAGTCGAACGTGGTCCGCCCGTGCTTGCGGGCGACATAGTCGTTAATCATGACCATGGGGCCGGGCCGGTAGAGGGCGTTGGCGGCGATGAGGTCGTCGAGGCAGTCGGGCTGGATGCGCTGGAGCAGTTCCCGCATGCCGGCCGACTCGAACTGGAAGATGCCCCGCGTCTCGCCCCGCCGGAAGAGGCCGTACACCGCCGGGTCGTCCAGGGGGATGGCGTCCAGGTCGATGCGGTCGCCGCGGTGGTCGCGGACCAGTTCGACGGCCCGCTGCATCGTGGAGAGGGTCCTGAGGCCCAGGAAGTCCATCTTCAGGAGGCCGACCTTCTCGACGGCGTTCATCTCCCACTGGGTGGTGACGTCGTCGCCGACGCGGCAGAGGGGGGTGTACTCGAGGAGGGGGGCGTCGGCGATGACCACCGCCGCCGCGTGCACCGACGCGTGTCGCGACACCCCCTCCAGGCGGCGGGCGATGTCGATGAGACGCTTGACCTGCGGCTCCTGGTCGAGCATCCGTTGCAGGTCCGGCTCGGTCTCCAGAGCCTTGTCCAGCGTCATGCCCACCTGGGCGGGAATCCGCTTGGCAATGCGGTCGACCTCCGGCAGGGGCAGGTCCAGCACCCGGCCGACGTCGCGGACGGCGGCCTTGGCGCCGAGCGTGCCGAACGTGATGATCTGGGCCACGTTCGCCTCGCCGTACTTGGCGCGGACGTATCGGATGAGTTCCTGCCGCCCGTCCTGACAGATGTCGATATCCAGGTCGGGCATTTCGTTGCGGCTGGGGTCCATGAACCGCTCGAACAGCAGGCCGTAGGCCAGCGGGTCCACCGTCGAGAGTCCCAGCAGGTAGGCCACCATGCACCCCACGCCGCTGCCGCGCGCCCCGCACGGGATGCCCCGCTGGCGGGCGTGCCGGACGAAGTCCCACACGATGAGGAAGTAACTGGCGAACTGCTTGGCCTCGATGATCGAGAGTTCGTGCTCCAGCCGCTCGCGGTGGGCGTCGGTGACCGTTCCGTACCGCTGGCGGAGGCCTTCCTGGCAGAGGCGGCGGAGCATGGCCTCCGGCGTCTCGCCGGCCGGCGTGGGGAACACCGGCACGTGAAGCGCCCCGAACTCGAGGCCCACCTCGCACCGGCGGGCGATCCGGACAGTGTTCGCCAGGGCCTCCGGCACGTCGGCGAAGCGCGACTGCATCTCCTCGGGTCTTTTCAGGTGGAACTCCCGGGCCGGGTACCGCATGCGGTCGGCGTCGGCCAGCAACTTCCCCGTGTTGATGCACAGCAGGACGTCGTGGGCCTCGGTGTCCTCGGCCCGGATGTAGTGGACGTCGTTGGTGGCCACCAGGCCCACGCCCATCTCGCGGGCCAGGCCGATCATCATCGGCCTGGCTCGCCGCTCGTCCGCGATGCCGTGGTCCTGCAGTTCCAGGTAGAAGTGGTCGGGGCCGAGGATGTCGCGGTACTGGGCCACGGTCCGTCGGGCGCCGTCGGCATCGCCGGCCAGGAGGCGGCGCGGCACCTCGCCCTGGATGCACGCCGACAGGCCGATGAGCCCTTCCGCGTGCTCCGCCAGGCACGCCTTGTCGATGCGCGGCTTGTAATAGAAACCGTCCAGCGAGGCGGTGGTAGCCAGGTGCAGCAGGTTCCGCAGCCCGGCGTCGTTCTGGGCCAGCAGGACCAGGTGATAGCCGGCGTCCTGGCTGCCCGAGACGGTCTCGCGGTCCTGCCGCCGGCCGGGCGCCACGTACGCCTCGTACCCGACGATCGGCCGGATGCCCGCCTTTCGGCACGCCTGGTAGAACGGCACCACGCCGAACAGGTTCCCGTGGTCGGTGATGGCGAGGGCCTCGGCCCCCTGCTCGGCGGCCGCCGAGACCAGGTCGGGGATGCGGCAGGCGCCGTCGAGCAGGCTGTACTCGGTGTGGACGTGCAGATGGACGAGCGGCGTCTCGGGCACGGTGGGCCTCGCGTTTCACATTTGCGCGGCGGGTCTCCGCACCCGCCGCGCATCAACGACGATGATGCGCGGTGCATCAGGAGATACACCGCGCGGGAATGGCTGCGCTTGGGTCGATGCCCCGGCTGACGCATTCTTACCGCGCGGCCGGCTGCGCGTCAACGGCGCAATCGCGATAAGGTATTGACCCTCCGCCGCCGGGGGCGTAGCCTGATGGCGATGCCACGCGCCACGCGACATATCTTTCCCGCCCTCGCCGCGGCGGCTGTGCTGGTGGCGGCGGCCGGCCCCCTCCGGGCGGGGTTCGGCGACATCCTCCGCCGCGTCCGGGACGAACTCGGCCGGGTCCTCCTGGCCCGCGACGTCCTCTGTCGCCCCGGCGAGGAGGTCGCCCTGGCCGCCAGCCTCCGCGGCGGGTTTCGCCTGGAGGGCGTCGAGGGCGTCCGCATCCAGTTCCATCTCCAGGAGCGCCGCCTCGCCCAGGTCGCCAGCGGCAGCGACGGCGACGCGGCGGTCGGCTGGACCGCCCCCGCCGAGCCGGGCGATTACCGCATCCGCGTCCGCGTCAAGCCGGCCGACCAACCGGCGAATGAGGACGACCGCGTCCCGCCCACGCGGCTGCTGGTCGCGGTCCGGAAGCCCGACGTGCCCCTGGCCATCGTCGACCTGGACAAGACGCTCGTCGCCTCCGGCTTTCACCGGGTGCTGCTGGGCGGCGGCGGGGCCGAGCCGATGGCCGGCTCGCGGACGGTGCTGGCGCGCCTGGCCCGCACGCACACCCTCGTGTACCTGACGCACCGGCCGGACTTCCTCGGCCCGACGAGCAAGACGTGGCTGGACGGCCACGGCTACCCGCTCGGGCCGGTGCTGACGAGTACGCTGGGCGGTCTGATTCGCGGCAGCGGCCGGTACAAGAGCCGTCGGCTCACGGAGATCGCTCGAACCTTCAAGACCCTGAAGGTAGGCATCGGCGATAAGGTCTCCGACGCCCGTGCCTACGCCGCCCGCGGGCTGACGAGCGTGCTCATTCTGCACGTGGACTGGTCCGAGGACGACCCGGAGGACTACGAGGACCTGGCCGACGACCTCGCCGACCTCCCCGAGACGGTCCACGTGGTGACGAACTGGTCGGCGGTGGCGGAGGTCCTGTTCGAGGGCGCGAGCCGGCCGGCCGGGCCGATGGTTCGCCGGCTCCGCCGCGTCGCCTCCGAGCTCCGTCGTCGCGGCGAAGATTGATACTCGCATCCGGCCCCGTAGGGGAACCCGCTCATGCGGACAGCGGCAATGCTGCCGGCGTTGGCCCTCGTCCCGCGCGGCGGGTCTCCCCGCGGATTCCCGCGCGGCGGGTCTGGAGACCCGCCGCGCACACCCAGGCGACCTCGCCTCGGCGCGGTGGGTCGGGAGACCCACCGCGCAGGAAGATATGGCCCGGCAGCGCTCATCCTGCTCGCGCTTGGATGTCTTTCGACCGCCGGCTGCGGACTCCTGTTCGTGCCGGAGGTGATCGAGCGGCCGGCACCGGCCCTTAGGACCGTCGAGGTCGTCGATGCCGTCACCGGCGAGCCCGTGACGACGGCCGATCTCCTTCTGGTCCGCGTGCCGTGGTCGAATTACCTGCGGCCGCATCCGTGGATGACGTGGGGCGTGGCACAGTCGGCCGAGAGTGCGATCCGGCGGCTCGCGCCGAAGACCGACCCGGCCGACGTGCCGCGGTCCCGGCCGGCCCGGCACCTCGGCCGGGGATGGTTCCAGATTGAGCCCCACGAGCAGGAGGTCTGGCACCAGGTGGTCTTTCCGTTCGGCCTGCTGAAGGGACCGGTCCTGTGCCACACGCGGCAGGCAAACCTGGTGGTCTCGGCCCCCGGGTACCGGACGGTCTGGGTGTCGGACCCGTGGCGTGCGTCGGCCGAAGACCCGCCGGCGGTCCGGTTCGAGTTCGGTCCGGCCGAGCCGGCCCAGCCCGGGCCGCGTGTCCGGCTGACGGAGGCGGGGCTGCGCGTGGCCCTCCCGCCGCGCTCCCTGCCGACGCGGGCGCCCCGGTGGCGGCGTGACCGGCCGGGGCAGGGGCCCGACACGCCGCCGCCCGGTCCCGACGCTCCCGAGAAAGAGGGTACAGACGGATGACCCGGACTCCGTCCAAGAAATTGCCGCGCGGTGTCTCTCCTGGTTTCCTGCGCGGCGTGTCTCCGCACCCGCCGCGCGCTTGTATGGCGGCCGGTTCGTGCGCGGTGGGCACGGAGGGCCACCGGGCAACCTGCTTTCGCGGGATGCTCGTCGTCCTGGCGGGCCTGGCCCTGGCGGTCGTGCCCGCCCCCGCCGCCGAAGAGGAGGAGCCGACCGTCGTCGTCATCTTTCCGTTCGCCTCGCCGGACGGCGGGAAGGCCGGCCGCAAGTTTGCCGACCGCCTCCGCCTGCGGGCCAAGCGGCTGGGGCTGGTCATCGTCGATCCCCTCAGCCTCCGCGACGCCGTGAGCGAGACCGAGATGCCCGGCCTCGACACGCCTCCAGGCCGGGTGGCGACCGTCCTCAAGGACCGTCTGGCGGCCAGAATCGGCCTGTGGGGCAAGGTCGAGCCCGCGGGGCAGGGCCTCCTCATGCACTTCCGCGGCCTGAACCTCGACCGGGGGGGCGACCGACTCACCATCAAGGAAACCCGCCGGGCCGAGCAGCCGCAACTTACGGGTCCCCTCCAGGATGAGATTCTCCGGAAACTGACCGGCCGGCGCAAAAAGCCGGTCGCCGTGGCCACCCCCGAGGCCGACGCCAAGGTATCCACCGTCGGCCAGGAACTCGTCGCGAACGGCGGCTTCGAGCAGGGCGGCAAGAGCCCCGCCGGCTGGGACCGCATCGACGGCCTCACGACCTTCTGGTCCAAGGGGGGCGCGAGCGGCAAGTGCCTCAAAATCAACACCGACGTCTACCACGACGAGTGGGTCGCCTGGCGGAAGAAACACTCGGGCGGCGCCCGCGCCGAGGATGCGCCCACCCCCACTCCCACCAAGGGACCCAAGTACAACACCGTGGCAGGCATCTACGGCGTTAAATATGATTCCAAGCCGATCCCCGTCACCCCCGGCAGGGCGTACAAGGTCTCCATCCGGTACAAGGGTCGGAGCACGGACTTCTTCTTTCCGAAACTGTTCATCCGGGGCTGGGGCGAGGTGGCCGGTGAAAAACGCGTCGTTTACGACGCCTACCTCGCCCTCCGGTGCGTGGAAGGGTCCGGCAAGTGGAAGCGCGGCGTCCGTATCCTAGAGATCCCCGCCGACACCCAGGCCCCCGTCGAGTACGTCGTCCTGAAAATCTACGCCTACTGGCCGCCCGGTACGTACTACTTTGACGACGTCTCCATGAAGCGGGTGGCCCCCGGGACGAAGATTCCCGGCCCGACGGGCGGCACGGCGGAGTGAGGCGATGCCTTCCACGGAGTCCAAAGCCGATGCCCGCTCCGAGCCGCCGGCGCGCCCGCGCCGCCGCTGGGGTCGCCGGGTGCTGGCGGTCGCGCTCCTCGTGCTGCTCCTGCTCGTCGTCTTCCTGCCGCAGATCCTCTCGCTTGACCCGCTCCGCCGGTTCGCCCTGCGCCAGGCGAGCCGGCGGCTTCCGGTCCGGGTGGAGGCGGCCGACTGGTCGCTCTCCTGGTTCGGCGAGCAGGTGGTCGAGGGCCTGGAGGTCCGCTCGGCCGAGGACCGGCGCCTGGCCCGCGTCCGGCGGCTCACGCTGGAGACCGGCCTGCTGGACCTCATGATGGATCCCCGCGCGCTCGGGCCGGTGGCGGTCGCGAACGCGGAGGTCTGGGGCGACGAGATGGAGCGGGCGCTGGCGGTGCCGGAGCGTCCGGCCGAGGCGCCGCCCGCGCCGCCGGCGCCGGGGCCGACCACCCCGCCGACCGAGGCGCCGTCGCCCGCCAAAGGGCCTCCGCCTGCGCCGCCGCCCGGCGCGCCGCCCGAACCGCCCGGTCCAGCGCCGGCCGCGCCGCCGACGATTCCCCAATCGGTCAGGGTTCGCAACCTGCTCGTCCTCACCGGCGAAGGCGATGTCCGCATCGCCTCGGCCGACCTCCAGAGCGGTCCCGATGTCACCACCTTCACGGCCGACTTGACGGTCGTCCGGGGCGGGACAACGGGCTCCGCCACGGTCGAGGCGACGCTGGCGGGCCTGGTGGCCGACTGGCAGGGAGCCGACCGCCTCGGCGTCGACGCGGCGGTCACGTGCACCAGCCTGCCCGTGGGGCCGCTGGTGGCGATGGCCGGCCGGGGACGACTGCCCATACGGCTGGCGGGGACGGTGACCGGCACGGCCAAGGTCGCTCGGGACCGCGACGGCAAGGTCACCCTCGACACCGACATCCAGGGCCGGGACCTCGCGGCCGAGGGCGAGGCGCTTCGCGGCGACCGGCCAGCCCTGGCCGAGATCACCGTCACCGCCCGGGCCGAGTACCACCAGGGGGCCCTGGCGGTCAAGACGTTCCGCCTGACCTCGCCCCTCGGCACGGCCGAGGCCAGCGGCGCGTTCGGCCTGGCGGCCGAGCAGAAGGTCCCCAGGGGCGATGGCTCGGCCAGGCTCGAGGTGGCGCTGGGGCGGGTGGCCGAGATGTTCCGCCACACGCTCGGCCTGCACGAAGGGCTTGTGATTGAGGGCGGCACGTTCGAGGCCAACCTCGATGCCGAGTCCACGGAGGCCGCCTCGCGGGTTCGGCTCGCTGCGGGTCTCCGGGATTTCCGCGGCCGGCGTCACGGCGACCTGCTGACGCTGACCCCGCTGCACCTGGACGCCGATGTGATCCGCGAACACGCCGCGGCCGACGCCGACGGCGCCGCGGCCGAGGCGGACGCCTCGGCGGGGGCCGGGCACGACCTGCCCCGCTGGTTCGCCCTGGCCGAGAGCATCCACATCAAGTCGCTGGCCCTCGCGGGCGCGTTCGGCGAGGTCCGGGCGGCCGGTGGGATGGACAACCTCGAACTGGACGGCACGTTGGACCTGGCCCGCGCCGTGGGTGAGGTCAAGCGCTTCGCCGACCTGGGCGGGTGGGGCGGCAAGGGAAGCGCGTCGGTCCACCTCGAAAGCACGGGGACCCTCCAAGGCGCCGTCCACGCCCGTCTCCAGGCCGGGCTCAAGGATGCGCAGATCCGACTGCCCGGCGGCGTGGAACTGACCGAGCCCGACGCCACCTTTTCAGCCAAGGCCGAACTCCTCTTCGACGATCGGCACCGGCTGATCCGGGCGGAGGTACCGGCGCTGGCCCTCTCGGCCACGACCGCCACGGTGCACGCCGAGGGGACCGCCCGCCGCGCCGGAGAGGCCTGGCAGGTGGACGCCACCGCCGACGGCCGGGGCCAGATGGCCGACCTGGCCGGCGTGGTGGCAGCGATGTTCGAGCCGACCGAAGAGACGGCCCAGGCCTGCGAGGCCGGGCCGGCCTGGCGCGACCACGTCCTGGCGCTGGCGCGGCCGATGGCCCGGCCCGGCGCCGAGGGCCGGTGGGCGGTCGAGGTCAGCGCCGGCGGCACGGTCGGCCGGGCGCTTGCCGTCAAGGCGAAGGCGGAGGTCCACGACCTAAGCGTCCCGCCCGAAACCGAGGACGGCAAGCCGTTCGTCTTACCCGGCCGCGGCAACATATCGACCGCCGTCGTCTACGCTCCCGGCGAGGTCACGCAGGTCACGCTCAACACGCTTAAAGCGGTGATCCCCCGCTTCCATCTGACGGCGGAAGGGCCGACCACGGTCACGCTCCGCGGCATGGCGACCACGTTGGACCGGCCGGTCAAAGTGACACTGGCGGGGGACCTGGCGTGCCTGGCGCACGGGACGCTAGGGATCGTTCCGGAGGATTTCAAGACGCGCGGGGACGTGAACGCCGCCCTCACGGTGACGCCCGGCAAGGGCGGCGCCACCGAGGTGACCCTGGCGGCGCGGGGCGAGCAGATTGACCTGGCGTGGGCCGACGGCCGGCGGTTCGCCGACCCCAAGCCGCGCCTCTCGGCGAGGGGCACGCTCACCCGCGATGACGCCGGCGACGTCCGGGCCGTCGAGGTCACCGGCTGGTCGTTGGCAACCGACGCGGGGGCGCTCCGGGGCTCCGCCCGGGGCGAGCCGATAGCCGACGGCTGGACCTGGGACGTGACGGCGGTCGGCGACGGGTCGATCCAGTCCCTGGCGAAGACCACCGCCCGGCTGCTCGGGGCCGAGCCGCAGCGCCTCCACGGCTTGTGGCGCCTGGTGGCCTCGTACGAAGGCCGGGAGCGGCAGGTTGAGGCCGGGCTCAGCGTGAAGAACTTGATGCTTCCCGGCCGGGGCGACCCGCCCGGCCCGGGGATTCGCCTCGAAGACGTGCGTGCGGACGTAGACGCGGCCTTCGGTGAGGACGGCAGGGTCCGCGTCGCGCAGGCCCGGCTTGCCGGCCCGGGCATCCAGGCGGAGGCGTCCGGCACGGTCCGGCTGCCGTCGCGCGAGCGTCCGCATCCGCGGGCCGACGGGCGGGTGCAGGCGGCCGCGGCGCTGGCGGACCTGGCACTGATCCTCCGTCCGTTCGGGCTCCTGGCCAAGGACGACCGCCTGGCCGGCCACGCCGACTTTGCCGGCGAGGTCCGAACCGATGCACGCGGCCTGGACGGGTCCGGCACGCTGAATCTGAGGGACCTGTCGGTCCACCTGGCCGAGAGCAACACCACCGTCCGCGAGGCCGAGGCCCGCCTGCCCCTTACGTTTACCTATGTCAATCAGCGAAAACGTTGGGAGGTTGCCGCCACCGACGTGAGCGGCGAAACGGCCCGCGGCTCGTGCCAGCTGGCGATGGAGGCCGCGGAGGCGACCACGGAGGGCGAAGGCGCCGAAGAAGGCGAGGCGCCCGAGGAGGCCGCCCCGCGCGTGGACGTTGCCTGCAACCTGACCCTCGACGGCGAGCGCGTCCGGGAAATCCTCGGCACCGCGCTGCCCGAGACGATCCGCATGGCCGGGCCGTACCGCGCGCAGACCCGCCTGGCGGGGTCCCTGCCGGCCGAGGGTCCCTGGCACACGCGCCTCGCCGGCATGGAGGGCGAGGGGACACTGGTCATCGACCGGTTCACCTACACCACGCTCACCGGCGGGGAGGGGACCGTCCGCTGGCGGCTCTCGGACGGCGTCCTGAACCTCTCGCCGGACCCGGAGCGTCCGAGCCGCCTCGCCCTGGCCGGCGGCCGCGTGACCCTGCCCGGCCGGCTGGACCTTAGCGGCAAGCAGCCGCGATTCATCGTGGACCGGGAGGCGCGGGTCATTGAGAACCTGCCGCTGGCCGGCCCCGAGGTCCGGGAGTACATCAAGTACGCCAGCCCGATCCTGGCGGCCAGCGTGGGGGCGGAGGGTCGGCTGACCCTGGACGTCCTTCGGCTGGACCTGCCCCTGGGCAAGGGCGGCCGCGAAAAGGCCGCCGGCGACCTCCGCTATCACATCGACGAGTTTCGGACGGAACTGATGGGGCCGCTCGGCCGACTCGTCCAGACCGTCGGCGGGGAGACCGGGTCGGTGACCCAGCCGCTCGGCCCCGTCCGGGTGACCCTCCGCGACGGCGTGTTCCACATTCCCGAGCACCGGCTGCGGCAGACCGAGGAGGTGAGCCTGGCGTTCGCCGGCCGCATCGGCCTGGACAAGCGGATGAACGTGACGGTGGGCGTGCCGGTCACCCGCCCGCTGATGGAGCGGTACAACGTCTCGCAGCGCGCCATGCCGTCCCTGGAGGACATCGTGATCGCCGTGCCGCTGGAGGGGACCCTCGACGACCCGCAGATTGACAACGAAGCCCTGGCGAAGCGGCTGGGGGAACTGGCCCTGGAGGCCCTCAAACGCGAGGCCCTGAAGCGCCTGGGCGATTGGCTGGAGCGGTGAGACCGGAACCCGCGTGGGTGCACGGCCTACCCTACGGGGCTCATGGCGTCGGCGTCAGCGGAATGGCCTTGTCGTCCGGTCTCTCCCTCAGTCGGCAATTTGATTTGTATATTCGGTCTCGACGTGTTCGAAGAAAAGCCCCTGGAACTGTCCCGGGCGCAGGCCCTCGGGCAGGGTGACCTTGACGCGGTGCCGCACGTCCGGCTCCAGGTGCGAGACGTCGGCATACATGCCCATGCACGTGCGGGTCACGTACGGATAGACGCCATTGTATCCTTCCCGCACGTCCACCGGCTTCCCGTCGATCTCGATTGTCACCTGGTCTTTGCGGTATGGTTTGGCGCGCCGGCTTTGCCCTTCCGGGTACGGTTCGGCGATCTGGACGAACAAGAGGAGCCTGGAGCAGTCGATCCACGGCGCGACCTTGTCGTCGTCCGTGTATTCGACCGTCCAGGCCTTCTTGCGCCGCCGAAGCTGCTCAAAAATCCGCTTGGGGATGGTGAATGTTTCCTCCACCACCCGCCCGTTGAAATCGGCGTCATAGTCTCCGATCTGCTGGGCGTGGGAGAAAGGTGCGCCCGCAAAGGTCACGTGACACGTGATGGCATTGCCGCGCTTCCGGTACGCCGTTTCCTTTCCGTTTACCAGAACGCTGTTGACCTGGGCGGCTTCGTCGGGGCACCAGACGGACAGTTCCCTTGTTTCTCCGACGGGTCCGGAGACATCCGTCATGGCAAGCGTACCGCCGGAGACCGCTGCCTTGCCCGGGGCGTTGAACACCGTGGGTTCCCCGGTGAGGGCCTCGAACGGGCGAATGCGCAGGACACAGGCGCTGGTGCCGTCCATCGCGACGGACGCCGTCTCGCCGTGGCGCCAGGGTCCGCCGCCCGGGCCTGCAAGGTACTTGCCCTCCACGGGATAGAGTTCCTCCAGCAGGTATCGTCCCTTGGCCTCCAGGCCGATAGAGGCATCGAGGCGGAACTCGGCCCGCATCTTGCGGTAGTTCGGGTTGAAGAGGAACACAAAACCGCTGTTGCCCTTGACGGCGCTGGTTCCGTCGCAGCGTCCGACCATGGGCTGCCCGATGATGGGGCGGATATTCCTCAGGTAGTCCATGTTCTCGTCGGTGAAGTCCAGCCAGCGGCGGAAGAAGGCTTTGTCCTCGTCCGAAAAGAATTTAAACTCGTCGATATCCCTCGCGGGGATATAGTTCACCACGTGATTGAAAGGCGCCGTCGCAATGGAGGAAAGGAGACTGTATTTCCATCCCAGGTAATCCCAGTCGCGCGTCCGGTAATGATCGCGGCGCATTTTCCGCTCCGCGTCGCCCCGCTGCGTCTGGTGCGTGATGAAACCGGGCAGGATTTCGACGGGGCAGAAGTCGCGGGTCATCAGGCGCCAGGCAATGTAGCGCTGGCGGGCGCCGTTGACCCGGTCGGTGCTCAGATCGGCGATGGCATTGAAACTGCCCGGCTGTTCGTCGGACATCATGGGGTGAGGATAGGTGCCCGCGAGCCACGTCCACGTGCCGAAGCCGTAGTACTGCTGGCGCCCGTCGATGATGATTTCCGGCTTACGCTGGCGGAGGGTCTCCAGCATTCGCCGACACCCGTACCACTGCTGATATTTGCTGGATACGTTGCCCAGGTCGGACGGGTAGGCGATCCACCAGTGATCGAAGGAGAAGCCGGCGCAGCCGGTGGCCTCGCAGAACCCCAACAGTTTGCCGAGGAACCAGTCCTGAAAACTTCGCAGACCGGTGTCGACGGTCAGGTAGCCGCCGGGCTTCTTCCCCTGCTCCGTGCGCCACCGCGTCCACTCGGGGTTCTGCATGAAGGGGAGCGAGGGATAGACGTAGGCCATGAGCCGGATGTCTTTGGATTTCGCGTACGCGAGGATGTCCTTGATGTCCTGTGGAATCTCGTCCCGCCCGGGAATCCACTCGTCCTTGCGGATCTTCTGGCCCAGGTTCATCCACAGGTTGCTTTCCCACTTCCAGGCGTCGCGGCATTCTTTGAGGGGGGCCAGGCGGCTGTGCGAAGGCGTGTACAGCACGTACTGGCACCCCATGGCGGCGGCCTGATCGATGATGCGCCGGTATTCGACCTTGTCCGCTTCCCTCGCCCGGTCAATCTGGTAATCGTTCTCGCACCAGCCGATGTGGACGCGGACGCTCTCGGTGCGGTCTTCCAGGAGGAACGCCCGGGCGCAATCGGTGACGGCCTGGATTTCCGCCCAGTCGATCTGGTTCCCCTGTTTGAGAAACGCATCGGGATCCTGCACGTAGCGCCACTCGTAGGCCATGTCGGCCCGAAACGTGTTTCCCGTCAAGGCGTACGTGCCGATGCACAAGCGGTCCGAGGGGAACGGGCCGTACTCGCTCTGCCATCGCATCTTGGACTCGTAGGCAAGCGATACTTGCGACCGCTCCGATTCCACGTGCGTGTACGGATTCTGAACGAGCAGGAAACACCCCCAGGTTGCGGTCTCCGCGTCGGGAGCCTCTTTCATGCGCAGGGAAATCCCGTAGCGGCCGCCGGAGAGGCGATAGGGTTCGACCACCTCGTTTCGCACCTTACCGTCGAAGGGCTGCACCTTCTCGACGACCATTTCGCTACCCTGAGGCCCCGTCAGGAACAGTTGCCGGCTGACGAAATGCCATCCCTCTTTCAACTCGTAGACAGCCCGGACGGTATAGGGCCCCGACCGGAACGTGCAGGTGGCGACAGAATCATTTTCCTTGTTGACCGCCGGCTCGAGCCCGCCGCTGTCGATTTGCCGGCCGTCGACGCGCAGAGAGAACCGATCCCTGGCGAACACGACCGTTTTGCCGGTCGCCGTGTCGTGGATTTTCTCCAGACCGCTGCGATCGAGTTCCACCTTCAGGATACCGTTGTTCAACGTGATGGGTGTTTGTGCTTCCCCAAGGACCGCCGGCGGCGTGACCGTAGTGAACAAGACCGCCAGGAACAGGTTTGCCGTTTTCATGGTAGAGACACCCCTTCCCGATTTTGCGCTCCGTGCATGGTGACGGTTTTCGATTGCCCTCAATCGGGATTTCCCGGATCGGCAGCGGCCCGCGACCGCCGCGAGCCTTTCGGGCGATTGTATCCCGATCCCGAACGTCCGCAATCCCTTTCTGGCACGGACGAAGGGGCGTCTCCATCCCTTTCGGACCGGGATGGCGTCCGAAACGCCTTTAAATCGCCGAGAGGCTCGTCGCCACCGCGTCAATCCGACCGCCCCGTCCAACTCGCGATAAGGCGGCAACCCGGCCTCCGGGGTGACCTTCGAGCCCTGGAATCCGAGCCCAAGCGACCCGCTGAATCCCACACGCAACGCTCCACCTGTTGGACCCCTCCTTCGATTGCCGTCGGCATCTCCGAACCTGCGCATTCTACGGGGCCAAACCCAAGCGCGCAAACCCAACACCGCGAGCCATCCGGGAAACGCGGGCTACCGCGCTATCCGGGCTGGCCAAGCGGTCAGGCAGTAATCATCCTCGCTTTTTCGCTTTCCGGTTTGATGACGGCCCTGGCGCACCCCAGTTGCTCCAATGCTCAACGCTGGATGCCGAAGGACGCTCCGCGCAGGCCCCAGGCCTCCTTGGGCATTTAGCACTACAACGCTAACTCGTGCGCGGCGGGCCCGCCTCCGGCGGGTAAATCTCGGCACCCGCCGCGCCGCCCCGAAAACGCCCTCTCGAGCGCGGTGGGGGCTCCAGACCCACCGCGCAAAATGCTGACGTCGCGTTGTAGTGTTAGTATTTGACATTTAAGATTATTGTTATAGCGCCAGCGTCCTCCGCGCTCTCGCCGGTGAAGCACGAATGGACAGGATCCATTGCGGCCGACCGGCCCGTCAAGTATCGTATTTTGTAGTGATGAACCGCAAGCGCACCCGCGAACACAGGGGAACCCCATGAATCGACCGGCGACGTTCCTCATCGGCGTCTTCGGCATCCTGTGGTCGGCAGCAGACGTGGCGGCGGAGGAAGAGGCGGACCTCGCGTCTCCCGACGGCACGCTCCGCGCCACCGTCACCCTGTGCCAGGGCCTCCCGTCCGTCAGGGTCACGTGGCGCGGCAAGCGGCTGCTCTCGGGGTTGTCGCTCGGCGGCCTGGAGGTGGCGGGCGCCGAGACGGGCGGCTGGCGCGAGGTCGGCCGGTCCGTCCGGACGATCAACAGGACGTGGACGCCCGTCTGGGGCAAACGCCGACGCGTCCGGAACCGCTGCCGCGAACTCACCCTCTCGCTCGCCCGGTCTGCCGGGCCCGTCGCACGCATGGACGTCCTCCTCCGCGCTTACGACGACGGCCTGGCCGGACGCTACGTCCTGGACCCGGCCACGAAGAAGCCGCAAACCCTCGAGGTGACCGATGACCGGACGCTCTTCGCCTTCGCCGACGACTGCGAGGCTTGGAGTTACCGCCGTGAGCACCGGCCGCGAGGCCCCGAGCGCCTCTCGGCCATGGACGGCCGACGGAACTATCCGATGCCCCTGCGCGCCGGCCCGCAGCGGTACGCCGCCCTGCTGGAGGCGGCGCTGGCGGACTTCGCCCCGATGACCCTCGCCAGCCAAACCGGCAGCCGGAGCGTCACGGTCGAGGTGGCCCGCTGCCACGTCACCACCCCGTTCGCCATGCCGTGGCGGGTGCTGCTGATCGGGCGGACGCCCGGGGACCTGGTGGATTCGGACCTGCTGGTGAACCTGAACCCGCCGTGCCGCATCGACGACCCGTCGTGGATCCGGCCCGGCGTGGCATTCTGGGACTGGCGGGCCTGGGGGCACCGGGTGGACGGGTTTACATACGGCCCGGACCTGCCGTCGTGGAAACGGTTCGTCGACCTGGCCGGCGAGGCCGGCGTGCCGTACCTGTTGCTCGACGCCAACTGGTACGGGCCGGAGTTCGAGGAGGCCTCGGACCCGACGACCACCAAGAAGGGGGCGAACGTCGAGGAACTCATCCGCTACGCCCGGGCCCGCGGCGTGGGTATCCTCCTGTACCTGAACGACAGGGCAACCCGGCGACACGACCTGGATACCGTCCTCGACCACTACGCCGACTGGGGCGCCGCCGGCGTCAAGTACGGGTACATGAGGGGGTCGGGGCAGGCGAAGGTGCAGCGGACGCGCCGGATCATTGCGGCCTGCGCCAAGCGCCACCTGGTCTGCAATTTCCACGACGGCCCCGTGCCGCCCACCGGGGACCGGCGCACCTGGCCGAACTGCCTGACGCGCGAGTTCTGCCACTCGCAGTCCGACGCCAGGCGGGCGTTCTCGCCGGGCACGTTCTGCCTCCAGGTGTACGTGAACATGCTGGCCGGGCCGATCGACATGTGCAACGGCCTGTTCGACCTGACGCACTCGCGGAAGCAGCGGCCGAAGGTCTTCCAGCAGGTCCATTCCACGATCGTGGCCGAGACTGCCCGCACCCTCATCACCTTCTCGGGGCTGACGGTCCTGCCCGACTCGGCCGACGCGTATCGGGCGCACCCGGCCCTGTTCGCCTTCATCGCCGCCCAGAAGATGCCGTGGGACGAGAGCCGGACCCTGGCCGGTGCCATCGGCGAGTACATCGTCGTGATGCGCCGCACCGGCGAGACGTACCTGGTGGCAAGTGCGACGAACGAGGACGCCCGGACGCTGCGCATCGGCCTCGACTTCCTCGGCCAGGGCGCCTACCGCGCCACGCTCTGCGAGGACGCGCCCGACGCCCATTACAAGAGGAACCGCGAGGCGTATCGCGTCCGGCGGCGCGACGTGACCGCCTCGGACGCGGTCGAGGCCCGTTTGGCGCCAGGCGGCGGGCATTGCATGATGCTGGTGCCGACGGGGGACGGAAGCAACGGAACGCCGTAGGGTCGTCCTTCGGAGGCGGCCCTGCCGGCTGACTGGGCTGGGGATGAGGCTCGAGCATCAAACGGCTTCACGCGGTGAGCGGGTCACGGACGCCGGCGTCGCGGAACGCCTCCGCTCGCCGCAGGCAACTCGCACAGGCGCCGCAGGGGACGTCCTCCCGCCGGTAGCACGACCACGTCAGCGCCAGCGGCGCCGCCAGGTCCGAACCCATCCGGGCGACCTCGGCCTTCGAGAGCGCGAGGACGGGCGTCTCGAGGCGGATGTGCGTCTCGGGGCGCGTGCCGAGGTCAATCAGCCGGGCCGCCGCCTCGAAAAACGCCGGACGGCAGTCCGGGTAGCCGGGCGCGTCGGGTTCGACGGCCCCGATGACGATGTGCCCGGCCTCGAGGACCTCGGCCCAGGCGGCGGCGACGGCCAGAAGCGTCGCGTTGCGGAACGGGACGTACGTGCTCGGCACCCCGCCGGGCGCATCGTCTTCCGGAATCTCCATCCGCGGGTCCGTCAAACTGCTGCCGCCCACCTGGGCCAGGTGCGGCAGTTCGACGACGAGATGAGCCTCCGGCTGGAAGTGGGCCACCTGCCGGTCGAAGCACTCGCGTTCCTTGGCCGCGGTCCGCTGGCCGTAACCGGCGTGCAGCATGGCGAGGCGCCAGCGCCGGTCGGCCCATGCGGTGGCGACGCAGGAATCGAGCCCGCCGCTGGCCAGCACCACCGCCAGGGTCCGGTCGCTCATGGGCAGCCCCTTCGTACCGAGCCGGCCGCGATGCGCCCCGGCGCTTTTGTCGGGCCCGCCGCACCCCCGAGCCGCGACCGTGAAGTCGCCGGTATCCTGCGGCACAGTGAACGCCCCTCAGCGCCGAGTACCCGCGATCTTACGATCGCGGCTCGAACAATGAACGGCGCCGCGGCGCGGCCTCACGGCCGGAGGAGCACCTTGATCGCCTCCGGGTCGGCGGCGGCGCCGAGGGCCTCGTCCGCCTCCGCCAGAGGATACTCGGCGGTGATGAGCGGCTCAAGGGCGAGGTCCGTCCCGGCCAGCATCGCCGCCGCCGCGTCCATCGGCCCGCAGCGCGAGCCGACCACCGTCACCTCGTCGATCACCAGCGGCGCCAGGTTCAGCCCGGCCGTATCCGCCACGGTGCTCTTCAGGACGATGGTGCCGCGCGGCCGGACGAGCCAGAGCGCCGTTGCCAGCCCGTCGGCGGTGCCGGTCGCTTCGACGACGACGTCGGCGGTCTTGTCGGGATGGGTGTCTTCGGCGCGGGCGGTCTCCAGGCCCAGCCGGCGGATCCGGTTCAACTTGGCCGGCCACTTGCCGATCACACGGGGCGACAGGCCCTGCGCCTGGAACACCCGGGCGACCAGTTGTCCCAGCCGCCCGTCTCCCAGGATCTCGATGTGCTGCTCCGGCGCCAGGTCCACCTGGCGGGTAATCTGGATGGCTGCCGCCAGCGGCTCGGCGAAGACGGCCGCCCGGTCCTCCACGCCGGCCGGCAGGGGCACGAGGTTGGCCTCCGGCAGGACGAGCCGCTCGGCGAAGGCGCCGTCCCGGCCGTCGATGCCCAGGACGGTGCGGCGTCGGCAGTGGGTGGGCAGGCGTCGGCGGCACATGTCGCACGTCCCGCACACGCAGTTGATGCCGCCCACGACCCGCCGGCCCGCAAACTTGCCCTCCAGCGCCGTGCCCACGAACTCGTGCCCCAGGACGCCGCAGAAGCCCATGTACCCCCGGGCGATCTCCAGGTCCGTCCCGCAGACGCCGGCCAGGCGGACGGCGATGCGGACCTCGCCGGGCGGCGACTCCGGCTCGGGGTGGTTCCGTTCGACACGAACCTGGCGGCCGTCGAAGACGCAGGCAATCATGGGGGCTCCCGTATCGAGCCGCGCGGGCGCCTCATTCCAGTTCCGCCTCCAGGGGATCCTTCTCGAAGAGGCTCTGGACAAAGTCCGTGATGCCCCGCCTGAAATGTGGCCGCTGGCTCTCGCCCTCCGGCATCTTCGGCGCCTCGCCGTAGGCCGCGAACGGGTCCTCGGCCGAGGCGAGGAACCGGTTCCAGGGCTCCGGCTCGCGGGGCAGGTCCTGCCCGGTCATGTACCGCAGCGAGCGCCACGCCGCGTGGGCCACGGCGAGGTCGCGGCAGGCGACGGCCTCGGCCAGGGCAGCGGCGGCCCGTTTGGTCTTGAAGCGGCGGAGGCCCCCGGCGGCGGCAATACGCACGTCCGTGCTCGCATCGGACGCCAGGGCGTCCGCCAGCGCCTCCATCGCCGCCGGCTCCTCGTGCCGGGACAGCGCGGCGGCGGCGTCCGATCGCACGTACGGGTCCGTGTCCGTCTCCAGGACGTGGCACAGCGCGGGGACGACCGGCTCGCCTTCCAGGACGGCCAGGCCGCGGACGGCGGCCGAGCGGACCATCGGGTCCTCGTCCGTCCGGGCCACGAGACAGTACAGTTTGACCACCGATTCAACCTGGCGGGCCTCCTTGTCCTCCACGATTTTCTGGAGGGCCTCCCGTCGGCGGTCGGCCAGGGGACTCTGCACCGCGATGACCCGCTCCGAGGTGGACGGAGGGAACACCAGGGTCTTAATCCACTTGTTGATGTCGAAGCGGGGCCGGGGGCCTTCGCACCCGGCCGAAAGGACGGTGAGGGCGGCGAGCAGCCCGAGCGCACCGCTCATTCCCGCGCGGCGGATCTCCCGACCCGCCGCGCGGGACCCACGCCGGTTCGGGCGCGGTGGGTACGGAGACCCACCGCGCCTCGACACGGCTTCGCCTTGGCGCGCGCGGCCTCTCACGTCTGCTCCTCCACGGCGGCGGGCGGGGCCGAGAGAGTCTCCGCCGGCACGAGGGTGACCGGCTCGGCCGGCGCGCCGAGGAACCGGCCGCCCACCTCCCGGAACCGGTCCGGGTTGTCGCTGACGAAGAACCGCCAGCCGCCGTCGGCCCGGCCGTCCGCAAGGCCGCCGTCGGCCCGGAGCAGGCCGGCCACCTGCTCGGCGACGGCCTCGGCCGAGTCGACGAGCGGCACGTCGGGCCCCAGCACCGCTGCCATCGCCCCTTTCAGCAGCGGATAGTGCGTGCACCCGAGGACCACCGTGCCGACCCCCGCCTCGGCCAGCGGGGCGAGGTACTCGGCCAGGACGGCCCGGACGATGGGGTCCTGGGGCAACCGGCCTTCCTCCACGATGGGCACCAGCAGGGGACAGGCCCGCTCCACGACGGCGATCCGGGGGGCCCGCCGCTCCAGCGCCCGGCGGTAGGCGCCGCTCGCGACGGTGGCCTCGGTGGCGATGACGCCCACGGGCCCGCCCGGGCAGGCTGCCAGCGCCTGCTCGACCCCCGGCTCGATGACGCCGAGGACGGGTAAGTCGAACCACTCGGCCAGGGCGGGCAGGGCCGTCGCGCTGGCCGTGTTGCACGCCGCCACGATGCATTTCGGATCGTACCGGGCCAGCAGGCCGCAGGCTTCGGCGGCGAAGCGGGTCACGGTGCGGGCGCTCTTGATGCCGTAGGGCACCCGGGCGGTGTCGCCGAAATAGACGATTCGCTCGGCCGGCAGCCGCCGGCGGACGGCCCGGACGACCGTAAGGCCGCCCAGCCCGGAATCGAAAATGCCGATGGGACGGTCCATGGAGGGTTCTGCTTGCTCCCGTGCCGAACCATGATAGCGTGTGAGGCCGGCGAATCAAGGCCGGGGTCGGCGGCCTCGGGCGGTGAGTGCGCCTCGACCGCTCTCGGCCAGGCTCCGACCCGCGAAGCATGGCATGTGTTGGTGAAAAAGCGCGGCGGGTCTCCGCACCCGCCGCGGATGGTTGAAACGTGGCATTTCCGGCGCGCGGGGGGTTCGGGCGTCACTTGCCTGTCACGGCAGGCGTGGCGTGGCCTGACGGCGGCGAAGCCGGGAGACCCGCCGCGCCCCTTTTCGCCGGTGCAAAGGGTCTGCCAGAATGGCAGTGTGCGGGTTGGGAGGCACCGGTGGTGGATTTTCCCATTTCTCCTTGACTTCCGCCCCGTCTTGAACAATCATAATGCAGGGTAAGCCGCTTTTTAGCCGATACGTTAGCGGCGGTCGCTGTCGGCCGCCGAAGGAACAGGAGAGAACGCGAGAACCCATCAATGGGAGCGCGGGGCGCCGAGGCGCTCCGCACGTGGTGGAGTCCAAGGCCGGTGCCCGGTTTCCCGCCCCCGAGGGAGCGGCGAGGCTGCGGCAGCCTGATTGGCGTGGTGAAGGACGGTACCTGGAACCCGCGGATCGCCCTTCGGGGACGACCGCGTTACCGCCGACCGGCGGGAAAGGCAGGGCGTGCGTGAACGGCGCAGGACGAGCACGTTTCACAACAGGGCCTGAAGCAGGAGCAGGCTGCGCCGAGTGAATCTGCCGGCATCATGACGCGGTTTCCCGGTTCGTCCTTTCGGCCGCTTCCTGGCCGGGGGTCTCTTCACGTCGGAGCGGTGTCCCTTTTACGGTCTTGCCTTGGCGCCGCCGGTGCGCGAGGCGGGCCGCCTCCCTGGAAAGTGAGATCCCAATGAATCTCTATATCCCATTGGCGGTGGCGGACGAGACCATTGCCGCCGCCGCCCTGGTGGTCGCGGCAGGCGTGGGCATCGCGGTGGCGGCCGTGGTGCTGAAGAAGCGGATCGCCAAGGCCAGGGCCGAGGCCGAGGAGGTCCTCGCCCAGGCCCGCCGCGACGCTGACAGCATCCGCAAGGAGGCCAAGGTCGAGGCCCGCGAGGAGGCCATGAAGGCTCGCGAGGCCTTCGAAAAGGAGGCCGCCGAAACCCGCGAAGAACTCCGCGGACGCGAACGCCAGGTCGTCAAACGCGAGGACGGCCTCGACGCCAAACTCGAAACCCTCAGCCGCAAGGAAAAGGCCGTCGAGGCCGAGCAGAAACGCGTTTCCGGGCTCGAAGAGGACCTCAAAAGCAAGCACGCCGACCTCGACCGCGCCATCGCCGAGCAGAAGGAGCAACTGCTGAAGATCAGCGGCCTGGGGACGGACGAGGCCCGCACCGTGCTCCTGGAGCGCATGGAGGCCGAGGTCGAACACGAGGCGGCGGCGATGATCCAGCGGACCACCGAACGCGCCCGGGAGACCGCCGACGCCAAGGCCCGCGAGATCCTGGCCTCGGCCATCCAGCGGCTGGCCAGCGACTACACCTCCGAGGCCACCGTTGCCACCGTCGATATCCCCAACGACGACATGAAGGGCCGTATCATCGGCCGGGAGGGTCGCAACATCCGCGCCTTCGAGCGGGCCACCGGCGTGGACGTCATCGTGGATGACACGCCGGGCGTGGTGGTCCTGTCGTCGTTCGATTCGGTCCGCCGGGAGGTGGGCCGGCGGGCCATGGCCAAACTCGTCGCCGACGGACGCATACAGCCGCCGCGCATCGAGCAGACCGTCTCTGAGTGTCAAAAGGAGGTCGACCGGGAAATCGTCGAGACCGGCAAACAGGTGGCCCTGGATACGGGCGTCCGCGGCCTGCACCCGAAGGAGGTCCAGTTAATCGGGCGGCTGAAGTTCCGGACGTCTTACGGCCAGAGCGTGCTGAAGCACTCCATCGAGGTCTCGGCGCTGGCGGGCATGCTGGCCGAGGAACTCGGCCTGGACGGCCGCCTGGCCCGCCGGGCCGGCCTCCTGCACGACATCGGAAAGGCCGTCGACCACGAGGTGGAGGGAGGCCACCCGGAGATCGGCGCCGACCTGGCTCGACGCTACAATGAGAAGCAGGAAGTCATCCACGCCATCGGCGGCCACCACGAGCCCAACGTGCCGGACATGCTCTACACGACGATTGTGGCGGCGGCCGATGCCGTCAGCGCCAGCCGACCGGGCGCGCGGCGGGAGACGCTCGAGAAGTACGTCCAGCGGCTGGAGAAACTGGAGAGCCTCGCCGGTCGATTCGAGGGCGTCGCCCAAGCCTTCGCCATCCAGGCCGGACGCGAGGTCCGCGTCGTCGTCGATGCTGACAAGGTCAGCGACGAGACGGCCACGAAACTCTGCCGCGACATCGCCAAGGCCGTCGAGGACCAACTGACCTACCCCGGCGAGGTGAAGGTCACGCTCATCCGCGAACGCCGCGTCGTCGAGTACGCGAGGTAGGTCGGGACCCGAGCCGCGAATCCAGCGTATCGGTCGGCGGGCAGAACTGGCCGCCGTGCCATAGTTAGCCGCCGGACCCGCCAACGGCGGCGGGTAAACTTGCCCGGCGCGTGTATCCGCCAAGAAAGCGCGAGTATGCCCATGCCATTCCGCGCCCTGCTCGTCGGCGACGTGGTCGGCCGGCCCGGTCGAAAGGCCGTCCGATCCGCCCTGCCGGACCTCCTCTCGGCCCACCGCGCGGACGTGGTCATCGTCAACGGCGAGAACGCGGCCGGCGGCTCCGGCATCACGCCGCCCATCTTCAAGGAACTCCGCCAGGAGGGCGTCGACGTGGTCACCCTGGGGGACCACGTGTACCGGCGGAAGGAGATCGTGCCGACCCTTCAGGCCTCCGACCGCATCCTTCGGCCGGCGAACCTGCCTGCCGAGGCCGCCGGCCGCACCTGGGCCGTCCACCGGAGCCGGTCCGGGTTCCCGTTTGCCGTGACCATCGTCCTCGGGCGGACGTTCATGAAGCCCGCGTCCTGCCCGTTCCACGCGGTGGAGGCGGTGCTGGAACAGGTCGGCCAGGCCGTCCGCCTTATCTTTGTCGAGGTTCACGCCGAGGCCACCAGCGACCGCATCGCCATGGGCTGGCACCTGGACGGGCGCGCCACGTGCGTCTACGGCACGCACACGCACGTGCAGACGGCGGACGAACGGGTCCTGCCCCAGGGCACCGCCTACATCTCGGACCTGGGCATGACCGGCCCGCACGACGGGGTGCTCGGCCGCCGGCGGGACAAGGTCATCCCGGCCCTCCTCACCGGCATGCCGCGGCACTTCGACGTGGCCCGGGGCGACCTCCGCCTCCACGGCGCCTTGGTGACCGCCGATGCCGAGACCGGCCGCGCCCTAAGTATCGAACGCCTCGCCGTGCCGGTCAAAACGGGTGCCGAAGAGACCGGCCAGCACGCCGGCCGGCAGGGAGAGCCTGAAGCGGCCAAGCCTTCCGCCGGGCAGGAGGCGCCGGTGGAACCCGGGGACGCGGAGAGAGAAAAGACGGACCAGGATAGCGGTTGACCCCGGCAGGGGCGGCCTCTCCGCCGCCGGACGCTTCGCCGGGGGCAATGTTCCGGGCATTTCCTGCAAAAAATCCATTTTCCATTTGACTTCTGCCGGAATTGGTGTATAGTATAAGGGTGATACCCAGGCCCTTCAGAACGCTCCGGGAGTAAACACGGGTTGGGAGCCGGGACGAAGGGCGCACGCGGGGTAATCCTCCGCGACAATCCACGCGTGATGCAGATAACGGGCGACTCAGGAGGGCATCGCCCCCTCCGGGTCGCCTTTTTGTACGAAGGATGGAGGTGGACTGAGAGAGAAGCGGGAGGCACAACGGCAGACGGGACAATCGAACTCGGCCGTAACGTAGGGGCGACCTAGGGAGGGCATCGACCCGGACCACCGGTCGCCCTTTTTTCGTGAAAAGAGCAGCGGTATCCGCACGCAAAGGAGAAGGGACGATGATCAAGGCCACGGTTTATCTGAAACGGATCGTGCTGGTAGGCATCCTTGCCGCGATGGCGGCACCGGCGTCGGCGGCTATGTCGCCGGAGATGTTCCTGCATGACGACAACTCTGATGTGACTGTCGATCCGTTCGCCGGCATGACCAGTTGGACCGTCGACGGCACGGACCAACTCCATCGCCAGTGGTTCTGGTACCGCATCGGTATAGAGGAGGAGAAGCCGATTACCCTGCTGGACGTGAATGTCATCAAGGAAAGCGATACCGACAACGACGGAGACAGCGACGTCGCCTACGTCGAGTACGGCGGCACCGACTTCGACGTGTCGGTCAGGGTGGCCCTGGACGGCGGGCCGGCGGGAAGCCGGATGAGCGACGTGGCCGAACAGGTCACGGTGATAAACACGTCACAGACCGAGTCGCTCGACTTCCACTTCTACCAGTACGCCGACTTCGACCTCGGCGGCACGGCGGCCGGGGACAAGGTCGTGCACCTCGGCAACGGGGCACAGGGTTCGTACACCTTCGACGGCGAGCAGGTCGGCGACGGCTGGACGTTACGCGTGAGCGAGGTCGCGACCGAACCGATGGCCCACTGCGAGGCCAACGACGAGAATACCCTGAAGACGCTGCTCAACGATACGGATTATACCCGTGACCTGAACGACGACGAGCAGGCCGGCCCGGGCGACGTGGCATGGGCGTACCAGTGGGATTTCGTCCTCGGCCCGGATGAGGCCTTCATGCTGAGCAAGGACAAGATGATTACCCCTGAGCCCGCCACGCTGGCCCTGATGGGCGGCGGGGCGGTGCTGGTTCTCTTTTTGCGGCGGCGGCGATAGCGGCAGGGCAGGGAGGGACGTTCTGCCCATCCCTTGAAGCGGATGCCCCGCCGGCGGCACGGCGGCCGGACGCGGTCGCCGCGCCGCCTATTGTATTTGTAACCGGCCTTGGCCTACCGTCCATCGCCCCGGCGCGGCCGGTGGAAGCGGCCGCGGCGTCGCGGGTTGATTCGTCCAGGGGCGGCCGGTACACTCCAACGCCATGGCCGAATCCGCAGCCCAGCCCTCGCGCGAGGTTCGAATCCGCAAGGCCCGGATGGGAGACGTGGAGCCGGTCTTCACACTGGTCACCACGTACAGCCGTCTCGAGATCCTCCTGCCGCGAAGCCGGGCCGACCTCTACGAATCGCTCCGCGAGTTCCAGGTGGCCGAGGCCGGGGCCGCGGTCGTCGGGTGCGCCGCCCTAGCCATCCAGTGGGAGGGGCTGGCCGAAATCAAGAGCCTGGCGGTGACCGAGGCCGAGCAGAGCCGCGGCATCGGGCGTCGGCTGGTTGGGGCGTGCCTGGAGGAGGCCCGTGGGCTCGGCATCGGCCGGGTGTTCGCCCTGACGACGGCGCCGGCGTTCTTCGAGCGGCTGGGGTTTGCGCGGATCGAGAAGGCCGACCTGCCGCACAAAATCTGGGCCGACTGCATCCGGTGCCCGAAGTTCCCCGACTGCGACGAGGAGCCCCTGGCCATCGATTTGTAGGCGGGGGCTGTTTCAGTTCCCTCTCCCCCGGCGGGAGAGGGCTGGGGCGAGGGGGGATGGACGAGGTGATGCGCTGTAGGTCTCCGCCCCCACCGCGCGGAATGCGCGCCGCTCGCCCCGCCCTACGCACTTTCCTTCATGGGTTCGGCCTCGGCGAAGAGGTCCGCCTCGCCGCGGACCATCTCCGGCGTGAGGGTGTAGCGGTACCCCTTGGGACGGTTGGGCAGTTCAAACAGGACGTCCAGCATGAGGTTCTCGACGGTGCTCCGCAGGGCCCGTGCCCCCGTGTTGCGGGTCATGGCCTGGCGGGCGATCTCACGGAGCGCCTCGTCCGTGAAGACGAGTTCGGCGTCCTCCAACTCGAAGAACTTCTGATACTGCTTGACGAGGGCGTTCTTCGGCTCGGTCAGGATCCGCACGAGGGCGTCCTCGTCCAGGGGCATGAGGGCGGTGATGACGGGCAGCCGGCCCACCAGTTCCGGGATCAGGCCGTAGTGGATCAGGTCGTCGGGCGTGACCCGTGGCAGGATTTCGGCGGTCCGGCGGTAGCGGTCGCCGGAGGTGTGCCGGCCTTCGGTGAAGCCGATGGCGCTTGCGCCGATGCGTCGGGCGACGATTTCCTCCAGGCGGTCGAACGTTCCGCCGCAGATGAACAGAATGTGCGAGGTGTCAATCTGGATGTACTGCTGCTCGGGATGTTTGCGGCCGCCCTGTGGCGGAACGTTGGCCACGGTGCCCTCCAGCAACTTCAGCAGGGCCTGCTGGACGCCCTCGCCGGAGACGTCGCGGGTGATGGAGACGTTCTGCGTGGTCCGGCCGATCTTATCGATCTCGTCGATGTAGATGATACCGCGCTGGGCGGCGTCGATGTCGAGGTCGGCGGCGTGAATGAGTTTCAGCAGGAGATTCTCCACGTCTTCGCCCACGTAGCCCGCCTCGGTCAGAGTGGTGGCGTCGCCGATGGCGAACGGGACGTTGAGGATGTGGGCCAGGCTGCGGGCCATCAGCGTCTTTCCGCAGCCGGTCGGACCGATGAGGAGGAGGTTCGATTTCTCGATCTCGACCTCGTCGCCGGCGTCCGCCTCGCCCAGGCTCAGCCGCTTATAGTGGTTGTGGACGGCGACGGAGACGGCCTTCTTGGCGCGGTCCTGGCCGATGACGTACAGGTCCAGGAAGTCCTTGATCTCCTGGGGGGTGGGGATGCGGTCGAGGTCCGGCGCCACCGCCGCGGCGCGCCGGCGCTCGGACTGGACCACGGAGTTGCACAGGTCCACGCACTCGGCGCAGATGAAGATGCCGTTCGGGCCTTCCACGAGGGACCCGGCGTCGCGCCCGCTCTTGCCGCAGAAACTGCAGACGGCGTTGCGGCGTCGTCCGCCCCGGCCGTTGTTACGTTTCGCCATCGGTGCGGCTCCTTTTCGACGGGTCGTGTCCTCTGTCGGTCGGGTCGGCCCCGTCTGTTTCTATCGACGATTCGTCGTTCGGTTCTGCATCCGTAGCGGCGGGTCGGGCCTCGGCCTTCCCGCTCGCGGCACCGGCGATGCGAGCGCGGACGGCCTCGTATTCCTCCTGGCTGATGTCGCCGGCGTGCAGTTGGCCGCGGAGGTGCTCCAGGTCGATGCCCCCGCACCCGCCGCCGCGCTGCTGTGTCCGCCACCCCCACAGCCGCGCCAGGGCCAGGATAACGAAGACGACGATCAGGCCGGCGGCGGCCCACACCAGGATCGTGAGCATCTCCCGCAGGGGTGGCGCCAGCGGTTCGGACAGACTCATCCATCCACCTTCGGGTTCATACCTCCCTCTCCCTTGACGGGAGAGGGCAGGGGTGAGGGTGGATGCGCGGCTAAGATACTATCCCGTTCTCCCTCACCCGATCCCTCTCCCACCAGGGAAGAGGATTTGAAACAGCCCCCGTTATTGCATGGCGGTCTCGGCCTTCATCTCACGACGCATCAGGTCCGCCACGGCGTCGGGCGCCGGTTTGCCCTTGAACAGGACCTCGTAGACCTCGCGGGTGATGGGCATCTCCACGCGCTCGCGCTCGGCCAGGGCCAGCACGGCCCAGGTGGTGCGGACGCCCTCGGGCTCGGCCCGGCCCATCTCCTCCAGGACGTCCTCCAGCGACCGTCCTCGGCCGATGGCCTCGCCCACGCGGTGGTTCCGGCTGAGTGGGCTGAGGCACGTGGTCACCAGATCGCCCAGGCCGGCCAGGCCGGCGAAGGTCTCCGGCCGGGCGCCGAGCGCCGTCCCCAGGCGGGTCACCTCCACCAGGCCGCGGGTCACCAGGGCGGCCACGGCGTTCGTGCCGAGGTCCAGGCCGTGGCAGATGCCGGCGGCGATGGCGACGACGTTCTTCAGCGCCCCGCCCAGTTCCACCCCCACCGAGTCGGGGCTGGTGTAGACGCGGAACCAGTCGGTGGCGTAGGCCCGGCGGACCCGGTCGGCGTCGTCGGCGTCGGCGGAGGCGACGACGACAGCGGCCGGCAACTCCGCCGCCACCTCCCGCGCCAGGCACGGGCCGCTCAAGACCACGGTCCGGCGGGGGCCGGCCACCGCCTCCAGCACCTCGCTCGGCCTCAGCAGGCTCTCGGTCTCGATGCCCTTGACGACCGAGCAGTAGATGGCCTCCGGCGGCAGGTTGCCGGCCACCTGTTCCAGCACGCCCCGCAGGTACCGGCTGGGGACCGCCAGGACCACCAGGTCCGCCCCGTCGGTGACCTCGGCGGCGTCGGTCGAGACCAGGAGGTCCTTCGGCAGGGAGACGCCCGGCAGGAACCGCGCGTTCCTGCCGGTCCGCTGCATCTCGGCCACGTGCTCCTTGAACGCCGACCACATGCGGACGCCGAGGCCCCTGGAGGTCAGGAGCAGGGCGCTCAGCGTGCCCATCCCGCCGTCGCCGATGATGGCTGCCCGGTTAATCATGGGTTAGAGTCCAAAGTCACGAGTCCAAAGTCATAACGGCAGTCCCAAGTCGCGGGTTACAACGACAGTTCAAGATTCAAAGTTCAAAACGACAAGCCACTTGCCTCCCGCCCCACTTTGACCCTTGAACCTTGCTCCCTCTTTGCCTTGCTCAACTATACCGCGAGCGGGAAAGGCGGTCAATGCTCCGGGGCGGGGCATTGGCCTCCGCCTCATCCCACCTGGACGCGGACCACGTGGTCCACGCCGTCGTCGCGCAGGGGGATGGTCTTCTCTTCCCGGACCTGCTCGTCCACGCGAACGCTGCGGACGTTCCAGGTGGCCGGCCCCGCCACGCTCACCTTGATGTGGTAGAGCGTGTTGCGGTAGCGGTAGTGGATGGTGTAGCCCTTCCATCCGGGCGGAAGGATGGGCTCCAGGCGCAGGTGGTCCACCTCCAGCCGCAGGCCCAGAAGCGTGTCGGTCAGCAGCCGGTACATCCACGCCGCGCTGCCGGTGTACCAGGTCCATCCGCCGCGGCCCTCGTGACCGCGGGCGGTGTAGACGTCGGCGGCCACGACGTAGGGTTCCACCTTGTAGCGGGCGATGCCCTCGGGCGTGTCGCCGTGGGCGATGGGGTTGATGGCCTCGAAGAGCCGCCACGCCGTCTCTCCCTGGTGCAGGGCAGCGGCCGCCATCGTCACCCAGACGGCCGCGTGCGTGTACTGGCCGCCGTTCTCCCGGACGCCCGGCACGTAGCCCTTGATGTAACCGGGGTCCCAGGGCGCCTGGTCAAACGGGGGCGTGAACAGGCGGACGACGCCCAGGTTCCAGTCCACCAGGTGCTCCAGGACGGACTGCATGGCCAACTCGGCCCGATCGTCCCGGCCGGCGCCCGAGAGGACAGACCACGCCTGCGGCAGGGCGTCGATGCGGCATTCGGGGCTGGAGGCCGAGCCGAGCGGCTCGCCGTTGTCGAAGTAGGCCCGGCGATACCACCGGCCGTCCCACCCGTGCTTTTCGAGGTTGGCCTGGAGGGTCTGGACGGCCTGCTCGCACTGCCGGCCGGCGGCGGGATCGTTCTGCCGGCGGGCCAGGTCCGCGAAGCGGTCGAGCACGTCGCACAGGAAGAACGCCAGCCACACGCTCTCGCCCTTCCCATCCTTCCCCACCCGGTTCAGGCCGTCGTTCCAGTCGCCGCACCCGATGAGCGGCAGGCCGTGGGCGCCGAAGTGCAGGCTCCGCCGGACCGCTCGCCAGCAGTGCTCGTAGAGCGAAGCGGAGTCCTCGGAAAGCTGCGGCAGGTCGTAGTAGGATTCCTCGCCGGGCCCGACGGGCCGGCCTTCCAGGAACGGCGCGTGCTCGTTCAGGACGCCGGTGTCGCCGGTGGCCGCCACGTAGCAGGCGGTGGCGTACGGGAGCCAAAGGTAGTCGTCGGAGAACCGCGTGCGGACGCCCCGGCCGGTGGGCGGATGCCACCAGTGCTGGACGTCCCCGTCGTGGAACTGCCGGCCGGCGCAGCGGAGCAGGTGCTCGCGCACCAGGTCGGCCCGCTCGTGCAAGAGGGCCAGGGCGTCCTGCAACTGGTCGCGGAACCCGAAGGCGCCGCCGGACTGGTAGAATCCGCTCCGCCCCCAGAATCGCGAGGCCACCGTCTGGTACAGGAGCCAGTGGTTCGTCAGGAGGTTGACCGCCGGGTCGGGCGTCTCGACGTACACGCCGCCGAGCAGGCGTTTCCAGAAGTCCCAGACGCCCTCCAGGGCGACGCGGGCGCCGTCGATGCCGCCGTACCGGTGCAGCACGTCGTGCATCTCCTGCTCGCCGTGGGCGGCGCCGAGGATGAAGACGACCTGGCGCTCCTGGCCGGCCGGCACCGTCAGGAACGCCTGGAGGGCGCCGCACGGGTCGAGGCCGGCGCCCACCCGGTTGGAGAGGCGCTGGCGGCCGAGGGCGGCGGGGTCGGCCGGCGAGCCGTTCCGGCCCAGGAACTCCGTCCGGTCCCCGGTCAGGCTGCGGTCGGCCGCGCTCGTCTCGAAGAAGGCCAGGCGGTCGGCGAAGTCGGCGCTGTAGGCGGCGGTGGCCACGATCGCCCCTGTCCGCGGGTCCTGCCGCGTGACCACGTGCATCGCGTTCTTCTCGCGGTGCTCGCCCAGGACCCACTCGCAGTACCCGACCAGGCTGAGCCGCCGGTCCCGCTCCGACAGGTTCCGCACTGTGAACTTGGTGAACTTTACCGGCGCGTCGGTCGCCACGTAGGTGTGGACCTCCGTGAAGATCCGTTCCTGCGTGTGCTCGAAGACGGTGTACCCGAGCCCGTGCCGGCAGACGTACGGCGTGGGGCCGGGCGCGGGCTTCGGCATGGGGGACCAGAGGCGGCCGGTCTCCTCGTCGCGGACGTAGAACGCCTCGCCGCCGGTGTCGGTCACCGGATCGTTGTACCAGGCGGTCAGGCGGTATTCGTGGGCGTTCTCGAACCAGGTGTACGCGGCGCCCGACTCGGTGACCACCGTGCCGAACTGCGGGTTGGCCAGCACGTTCGCCCAGGGGGCAGGGGTGGTCCGGCCGGGGTCCAGGGTGATGATGTACTCCCGGCCGTCGGGCGTGAACCCCCCCAGACCGTTGAAGCACGCCAGGTCCCGCGACGGCAGACGGTACTCGTCCTCCGGGATGGGCTCGCCGTAGCGGACCGGCCGAAGCGCCGGCACGCGCGTGCCGGCCCGGCGTCGGCGTTCGGCCTGCTCGGCCAGGGTGCCGGCGCGGTCCGAGAGGACGATCCGGGCCACCGACTGGAGCAGCAGCCGGTCGTCCTCGGGTAACTGGTCGGTGCTGCGGACGAACAGGCCGCCCGGCCGGTCGAGGGTCCCGGCGGCCGGGCCGGCGCCCGCCATGCCCATGATCTGGTCCCACAGCGTCTGCCGGTAGCCCGAGAAGGCGTCCACCCAGATGACCAGGTCCACCCGCAGTCCCTTGTGCCGCCAGTACCCGTGCGCCTGCATGGCCCGCCGGACCAGTTCCAGGCCGGACTCCTCGGTCACGCGGACCAGGACGATGGGCAGGTCGCCCGAGATGCCGAACCGCCACAGGTCGGCCTGGCCCTTGCGGTTGCGGGCCAGCAGCGAGGCGTTGGCGCGGTGCCGGGGATTGGCGTAGATGACGGAGCCGGCCAGGCGGGCGAACCGCTGGGCCTGGGCCTCGGTGGCCCGAATCTGGTGCAGCAGGACCTGGCTCTGCGTCCAGGCCAGTTCGAACAGGCGGTCCGCCAGCCGCTGGTCGTGGTAGCGGTCGACCAGGCCGACGGCCTCCTCGCGGGTCGTCCCGACGCCCGTGATGCCATCGACGACGACGGACTCCCCGGCGCCGATCCGCAGCCGCCGGCGGACGGCGACGGCCGGGTCGAGCACGGCCCCTTGGCTGCCCGAGAGCGGCCCCGGCGCCTCCAGCGCCGCCGGGTCCGCCGCCGACCGGCCCCGGCCGAGGAAACGGGCACGGTCGGTCTCGAAGGAGGCCCACGGCATGATTTTGGCGGCGTGGACGATCAGGGCGTGGAACATCCAGGGGGGCGACTCCTCCTCGGACCGCGGCCGGCGGGTGCACAGCACCGCCGACTTCTCCGGAAGCGTCTCGGTCTGGACGAACAGCGCGTTGAAGACCGGGTGGGCGCGGTCGGCCAAGGGGTCCGCCAGGGCCACTTCCGCGAACGTGGTCAACTCCAGTGTCCGCGCCGCGCTCGAGAGGTTCGTCAGGTGGAGGCGCCGGAGTTCCAGGTCCTCTTCCGGCGAGACGGAGATCTGGAGATGGGCGTCGATGTCGTTGTGGACGGTCCGGAACTCGGCCCGCGCCTGGGAGAAGACGCACTGATACCGGTCGACCTCCCGGCACAGGGGCTGGTGCGTGCACGACCAGGTCTCCTCGGTCTCCACGTCGTGCAGGTAGAAGAACGTGCCCCAGTGGTCGCGGGTCAGGTCCTCGCGCCAGCGGGTCAGCGCGGTGTGGTGCCATCGGCTGAACCCGCTCCCGGCGCTGGTGACCATCACGTGATACCGCCCGTTGGAGAGCAGGTGGACCTGGGGCACCCTCGGCGAGGGGTCCGTGTAGACCCGGACGGTGGCGCCGCGAGTCTCCTCGCCTTCCTCTCGCCGGGTGACGGGCACCTCGTGGTGCGCGGTCCGGGCGCTGGCGCGGGCGGTGGGGATCCGCTCCTGGAGCAGCAGGGACGCCGCCCGGACCCGCGGGTCCGAGAGGAACCGCCGCTGCATCGGCCTCCCGAGCAGCGCATAGACCAGGGCCAGCATGCTCATCCCCCCGTGGTGGGCCATGAAACACTGGACCAGGGCCATGTCCTGGTCGGCGGGCACGCGGCTGGGGGTGTAGTCGAGGGCCTCGTAGAATCCGAACCGCCCCACCGCCCCCAGCCGGGCCAGCGTCCGCAGGTTGGCGGCGGCCGGCTTCGGCGCCACCATCAGCGCCAGGACCGAGGCATACGGCGCGATGACCAGGTCGTCGGCCAGGCCGCGCTTCAGGCCGAGTTCCGGCACGCCGAACGCGCGGTACTGATAGTTCATCTGGGCGTCAACCTGGTTGTAGCACGATTCGGAGATCCCCCACGGGACGCCCTGCCGCCGGGTGTACCGCATCTGCCGGCGGACGGCGCCCCGGCCGGCCTGGTCCAGCAGGGTGCCCTCGTACTGCGGCATGATGAGCAGCGGCATGAGGTACTCGAACATCGACCCGCTCCAGGAAAGCAGCGTGGGCGCCTCCAGACCGGGCGTCAGTTGCCGGCCGAGGAGGAACCAGTGTTCCTGCGGCAATTTGCCCTGCGCCACCCCCAGGAACGAGACGAGACGGGATTCCGAGGCGAACAGGTCGTAGTAGCCGGGGTCGCGGCGCCGGCCCTCCAGCGAGTAGCCGATGGAGAGCAGTTTGCGGGCCGGGTCGTACAGGAAGTCGAGGTCCAGGTCCGCCCACTCCTCGCACCGCAGGGCGAGGTCGTCCAGTTCGCGGACGCGGTCGGCGGCGCGCCGGCTGGCCTCGGTCACTGCGGCGCGGAGCCGGCGGAGGCGGTCGGCGGCCCCGTTGCCGTCGCCCGCAGTCCGCAGCGCCTCGTCCAGGCGCGGGCCCAGACGCCGGTCCAGGCCCACCAGGTCCTGGAGCGTCCGGGCCTGTTCCAGGTCGCGTTCGAGCCGGGTCAGGGCATCGTCTGCTGCGTCGGCGTGAGGACTCGGCGCCTTCTCCTCGGCCGGGCCGACCTCGGCTCCGGGGTTCGCCCGTTCGTGCGGGGCAGTCGATTTGCCGCGACCCGGGTTCCCGCTGTCCGCCACGGCGGCTGCCGGCGCCTCCGCTCCCTCACGGTCGCGGCCCGGGTCGCCCTCGGCCAGCCAGGGGCAGAGGTACGTGGCATCGCGGAGGAGGTCGTCCACCTGCCGGCGGAGGGAAGCCAGCCAGAATCCGGCATCGGCGTCGCGCTGGCCCTCGGGGGCCAGGTCGCCGAGCACCCTCGCCAGGCGCGCCAGGGCCTCCGTGGCCTCGGCGGGCGCCTGGCCCGCGTCGACGGCGCGGTCGACTTCCTCGCGGACCGTGCGGGCGAGAGCCTCGATGCCCTCGCCGGCGGTGTCGCCGTCGGCGCGGCGGAGGGCCCGGTCGACCTCGTCGGCCAGGACGCGGGCGGTGTCCCGGAGCCCGTCGCGCCATCGGCCGGGCAGGATGGGGGCGTCGGCCAGTTCGAGCAGCCCGCCCCGCAGCGCCACCATGCAGGCCGCCAGGTTGCCGCTGTCCACCGTCGAGATGTACTCCGGGTGTAGAGGTTCCAGCGTCCACGTGTCGTACCAGTTGAGAAAGTGGCCGCGGTAGCGGGGCAGGTGTTCGAGGACGGCAAAGGTCTTGGTGGTCCGCTCGATCAGGCCGCCGGCCGAGAGGTATCCGAAGTCGTGTGCGGCCAGGGTGGAGAGGAGGCCGAGGCCGATGTTCGTGGGCGAGGTGCGTTCCGTGACGCGGGTCTGGGGCTGCTGCTGGAAGTTGTCGGGGGGGAGCCAGTTCTGGCTCGGGCCGACGAAGTGCTCGAAGAACGCCCACGTCCGCCGGGCGATGGCCTGCAGGAACGCCGCATCGTCCGGGCCGAACCGGATGCGTCGGCCCTTCAGCGGCCGGCTCAGCCCCCAGGCGATGACCGGGCCTGCCGTCCACAGGGCGAGCAGCGGCCAGGCGGCCGCCGGCACGGGGATACGCAGGCCCACCAGAAAGGCGGCGGTGGCCAGCGCCAGGACCGGGCTGATCCACATCTGCCGCAGCGACCGCCGCAGACCGGGGCAGGCCCGGCTCTCGGCGGCATGGGCGGTCATCCATTCCAGCAGATGCCGCTTGCTCACCAGGACCCGCCACGCCACCCGCGCGATGGCGTCCAGGTGGACGACGGCCTCGAACGGGAGGAAAGCCAGGTGCAGGAGGGCGAGAAGGCCCTGCCGACCGGCCGCCAGCGCCTCTCGCCGCAGGTGCGCGCTCCAGAGGACCTTGGGTGGCTTGACGGCAGCGGACCAGAGGGCCCGCAGGGCGTCCGGGGCGAAGTAGATGCCGAGAATCCAGACCGTCCAGGCGGGCTGGAGGTCCGGCAGGGCCAACCACCCGCCCGCCAGCAGCACCAAAAGGGCAATCGGCACCAGGCTCCGCCGGAGGTTGTCGAAGATCCACCACCGCGACAGGCGGTCCAGCGGGTTGGTGACCCGCCGACCCTCGGGCGAGGGGACCCAGGGCAGGAGCCAGGCGGCAATCTGCCAGTCACCCCGGATCCACCGGTGCCGGCGGTTCACCTCCGCCAGGTAGCGGGAGGGGTGGTCCTCGATGAGTTCCACGTCGTTCAGGAAGGCGCAGCGGGCGTGGCAGCCCTCGATGAGGTCGTGGCTGAGGATGCGATCCTGGGGGAACCGGCCGCCCACCGCCTCATCAAACGCCTCCACGTCGTAGATGCCCTTGCCGATGAACTGCCCCCGGCCGAACAGGTCGTGGTAGACGTTGGAGACCTCGCGGGTGTAGGGGTCGATGCCGACCTCGCCGGCGTAGAGCCGGGCAAACAGCGATCGGCTGGCGCCCGTCAGCCGGATGCCCACCCTCGGCTGGAGCACGCCGTACCCGTCCTCCACGCAGCCGGTCCTGGGGTTGAGGATGGGCCGGTTCAGGGGATGGGCCATCGAGCCGATCATGGCTGCGGCGGTGCCGGGCGGCAGGTCGGTGTCGGTGTCGAGGGGGATGACGTATCGGCAGGTGCGGAGGACCTCGACGTCGCCGACGACGGTGGCGAACGCCTCCGGGGGCTTCCCGCGCAGCACGCGGTTGAGTTCGGCCAGTTTGCCGCGCTTGCGTTCCTCGCCCATCCAGCATCCCTCGGCCTCGTTCCAGCGGCGGGGGCGGTGCAGCAGGTGAAAGATGGGTCGGCCGGCCTCGCTATAGGTCGCGTTCAGGTGCTGGATGCCCATCCCGGCCCGGCGAAGCAGGGCCTCGTCGCCGGGCATCTCCTGTCGCGGGGCGTCCGGAAAGTCCGTCAGCAACAGAAAGAAAAGGTGCCGGCTTCGGTTGGCCAGGTATCGCCGTTCCAGCCCTTCCAGGAGGGAGTCGACGGCGTCCGGGCCGGTCAGCAGCGTCGGGATGACGACGGCCGTGGCGTGCTTGCCCGGGATGCCCCGGCTGAAGTCGAGCCGCGGCAGCGTGCGGACGGGCGCGATCAGCGTCGCCACCCAGTTGATGAGCGAAATGACCGGCTGGGAGACGAACAGCAGCATCACGACGGCGGCCGGCGCCACCCACGCCCACCCGTACACCATCAGGCTCCGGGTCTGAAGGAGGAGCCCGCCGGTGATGACGGCGGCGGCCACGGCCTGGCCCAGCACGTAAACCCAGGGGAGGACGGGGCGGATGGCCCGGCCCAGCCGGTGCGAGACCGGCAGCCGGGCCCCGAGGCTCCGCTCCAGTTCGCGCCGGCCGTCGCGGACGAGGAAGTACCCCACGTGATGCTCGCGGGGCAGGGCGTCGGGGTGGCGTCGGCGTGCCTCGGCCAGGCGGACGGCGGCGGCGGCGACCTCGTGTTGGTCCCGGTCGCACCACCGGGCGAGTTGCTCGACGACGTGGCGGTACCGGTCGCGGGTGGCGAAGTCCATCCGGGCGTAGACCCCGGCCGGGTCGCGCCGCAGTGCCGCCTCCGTCTCGCTCAGGTTCTCGACGAACTCGTGCCAGTCCAGCGCCGAGAGCGTCCGCATGCTGGTGATGCTGTTGGCGATGGAGACGCGGTCGGCGGCCTGGTCGTGGCTCTCGGCCCGGAGGATGTGCTCGATGGTCTGGCCCTGCTCGGCCAGGTCCTGCTCCACCCAACTGATGACCAGCCCGAGGGCCGGGTGCTGGCCCTGGAGGCCCGTGCACATCTCGGCGATGAAGGCCTGGCTCATCGTCGGCGAGGCCCGGACGAAGTCCGCCAGTTCCGTGATCAGGCGCTTCGGGTCGGTCTGGGCGGCGTCGAGGAACCGGCTGGTCCACGCCAGGGCGCGGTCGCGGTCCCGACGCCGGCGGGCCGTCCGGTACGACACCCGCCGCAGGTTCTCCAGCAGCGCCAGCCTCAGCATGATGGGGACGGCCCACAACTCGCCGAGCGTCAGCGGGCTGCGGGCCTGGAATCCGCGGACGAACCGGGTCAGGTTCTCCATGTCGATCCGCCCGTCGGTATGCGAGACCAGTTCCAGGGCCAACTCGTACACCCGGGGGAACCCCTGGAGAGGGCGGGCGGCGAGTCGCGGCAACTGCCTGGAGTAGCCCGGCGGCAGGTGGTCGCGGGCGATGTCGATCTGCTCTTCGACCAGGTAGAAGTTGTCCAGCAGCCAGTTGGCCCCCGGGGCGGTCTGCCGACCGCCGCGGACGGCCTCGGCCACCTCGTTGTACGACTCGCGGATGACCTGCTCGTTCTCGCCCAGCCGGTGCAGCAGGACCTCCGGCCCGGGACGCGGGTCCACCTCCTGGTCGCCGGCGAGCATCCGGCCGTGCTGCTCCAACTGGCCGAGCGCGAACAGTTCGGCGCGCAGGGGCGGATCTTCGTCGGCGGGCCGGTCGGCCTCCTGGCCGAACAGCCGGCTCAGTGGCGTCCGCCGCAGCGTGGCGAGGAATCCGTTCCGGCTCATGGGGCCCTTTGACCTGCCGCACGCCCGACTGGCCCGGTCGTCGCCAGGCCGCCCGGACGTTCCACATGGGCGTGGCGAAAAGACCTTAGCGCTCTCATCGGCACGGGGACCCGGGCGCGACGACTCTTCTCCCCTGTTCGTTTACCTTAGCGCGGCGGCGAGGTCAAGAAGCATCACTCGCGCCTCTCCGGCCGAGGGAGCCGAAGGCGGCTCCGCCGGCGGTGGCGGCGGCACCCGCCGCCGGTTCCGCGGGGAGACTCCGGCCCCCCTGCGGGCTTGACCTTCTGTCCCAACCTGCTATCATGCCTGCCGAGGTTGGAAGAGTGTGCGGCTCACCAGGCTCGTGCGTCCCGGACGGCAGCAATGGCAAACAGAGAGTCCGGCCCCGTGTGTCTCTGGATGGCCCTGGCGGCCATCCTGTTCGCCAGCGTCGTCTCGCACATTGTCCATCCCACTCTGCATGAACCCGTTTGCGCGGCGGCCGGGGCGAACGAGGTTTCCCCCTCGGCCCGCCTGCACGGGAGGGAGAGGGCCCAGGAAGCCCGCGCGCGAGTCTGCCCCCGGTTCGGTCCTTGCCCGATTTGCCTCCTGCTTGCCCACTTTCACGCGGACGGCGGCTTGCGGGTGGGCCTGGCGCCTTGCATCGACGCGGTGTCGGTCTCTCCCTGCCCGCCGGCGCCGGCGGCTGCGCAGATTGTCTTTTGTGCGTCGCACGCCCCTCGCGGCCCTCCCATTCCTCGGCTTGTTTGAGATTCCCGTCTGACCTTTCGGATGAGACGCCCCTGGGGTTCGCGGGAAACGCGGAGCGGTATTGCCCGCACCCCGGAAGGGTTCCTGGCTTTGGGAGAGGGCAACGTGCCATGATTCGCCTATTGTACGCCGGAACATTGGGATTGCTATGTCTGAGCGCGTCTGCGGCCTGGGCCGAGGACGCGGCCCCGCCGGCCGATGAGATTGAGGCGCTGAAGGCGGCGGTGGCGGACCTGCGCCGGCAGGTCCACCAGCAGCGCCAGGAATACGAGACCGAGATCGCCGGCTTGAAGGAACAAATCCAGGCGCTGCAGAAAGCCAACGCGGCCGCAGGGGGGTCGGGCGAGGCGGATGAGTCCGAACTGGCCGCCCTGCGACGCCTGGCCAAGGAAAAGGCCCAGGAGGCCGCCGAAGAGATGAAGAAGAAAGAGAAGGGGTTTCAGGCCGGTTGGCTCAGCCTCCAGGACCTGAACCCTGAAATCAGCGTCGCCGGCGACATGGTCGGCCGGTACCAACACCAGAAGGACAACCGCCGACGGTCCGATTTCGACTTCCGGGTGCTCGACCTTCACATTGAATCGTACCTGGACCCGTACAGCAAGTTCAAGGCGGCCATCCCGGTGACGGAGGACTGGGCCAAGTTGGGCGAGGCCTACATGACCCGCTTCGGCGTCACCGAGGGGGTGAACCTGACGTTCGGGAAGTTCCGCCAGCAGTTCGGCGTGGTCAACCGCTGGCACAAACATGCCCTGGACCAGGTGGACTTCCCGCTGGCCCTGCGGAAGATCTTCGGCGAGGGCGGCCTGAACCAGACCGGCGTCTCGGCCGACGTCGCCCTTCCCCCTCTTGGGGGTGGCTCGCAGAAACTGACCCTCCAGGTCACCGAGGGCGACAACGACCGCCTGTTCGGCGGCAACACCCACGGGACGCCCTCCGTCCTGGTCCACTACAAGAACTTCCGCGACCTCTCCAAGGACACCTACTTCGAGGTGGGCGCCACCGGCCTGTTCGGATGGAACGACGACTGGCAGGTCCGCACCGGCGGCGGCATCGACCACGTTTACGACACCCAGAGCACCCGCGTGTACGGCCTGGACTGGACCGTGCGGTGGGAACCGACCGGGCGCATGCGGTATCGCAACGTCGAGTGGCGAAGCGAACTGTACCTGCTGGACCGCGACCTCGTGGCCCCGGACGGCTCCGGCGAGGACAGCCTCACCGCCTGGGGGGCCTACAGTTACGTCCAGTCGAAGGTCTCCCGGAAAGTGGACCTAGGCATCCGTGCCGATTACTTCCAGCCGGACAGCAAGTCGTACGCCGTGGCCGGCACGGACGTGATCCCCCTGGCGTACGACGCCTCGAGCCCGTACCGCTGGCAGGTGGGGCCGTACCTGACGTACCACCAGAGCCCCTTCGTGAAGTACCGGCTGGAATACAATCATGTGGACGGCCGCGGGATGGAGGCGCCCGAGGACGTCGGGATGCTCCAGATCATCTTCGTGGCCGGCCCGCACAAACACGACCGTTATTGAATCGAGGAATTGCCATGCGAATCTCAAGAACCATTGCGACGCTCCTGGTTTCGGTGGCGACCGTCGTACTCGTTGCGGGCGAAGGACGGCCTGCCGAGCCTGAGGCGGCGAAACTCCGTGTGGTCGCCACCCTCCCGGACTACGCCGACCTCGTCCGGACCATCGGGGGCGACCGCGTCTCTGTCCAGGCCATCGTCCGTGGCGACCAGGATGCGCACTTCATCCGGCCGAAACCCTCGTTCGTGGACATGGCCGGGCAGGCCGAGGTCCTGATTACCACCGGCCTCGACCTGGAGATGTGGCTGCCCACGGTCATCGACAAGTCCGGCAACACGCACGTCCGCAGCGGGCGGCCGGGGTACGTGGCGGTTGCCGAAGGCATCAAACTGCTAGAAAAACCCGTCAAACTGTCTCGGGCCGAGGGAGGCGTGCATATCTACGGCAACCCGCACCTGACGTGCAGCCCGGTGAACATGAAGACCGTGGCCCGCAACATTGCCACCGGCCTCATCACCAACGACCCGGAGGGCGAGGACTTCTACCGCGCCAACCTCGAAAGGCTCCTCGCCAAGATCGACGAGCGCCTCTTCGGCGACAAACTGCCCGAATTGCTCGGCGCCGAAACCCTGTGCCGCATGGCCCATAACGGCACGCTGGTCCCCTTCCTCCGGGAACACGACCTCAAGGGCAAACCCCTGGCCGACTACGCCGGCGGGTGGCTGAAACGCATGCGCCCCCTCTGGGGCACGGCCCTGGTGACCTATCACAAGAACTGGGTCTACTTCCTCCACGTCTTCGGGTTGGAAGAGGCGGGAACGGTGGAACCGAAGCCCGGCATCCCGCCGACGCCCAAACACGTGAACGAACTCGTGACCATGATGAAGGAGCGCGATATCCGCCTCATCCTGGCCGCCAACTATTTCGACGAACAGAAGATCCGGATGGTCGCCTCGCGCGTCGGGGCCGAGCCGGTCATCGTGCCGCTCTACGTCGGGGGCGCACCGGGGGCGACCGACTACTTCGCCCTGGTGGACCTATGGATCGACCGCCTCCTCGCCGCGGCGGAAGAAGCCGGTGTGCTGTCCGAGGAGAAGGACGCGCCCTGAATGTGAGGGACGAGAGCGCGGGCGCGCCGACGCCCGCCGGAGAACGCCATGTCCGAAAGCCTGCACTTCCTCGTGCTGCAACTGACCCTGCTGGCGGTCGTCCTGGTCCTGCACACGTACATCGGCCTGCACATCGTCCGGCGGACGCTGATCTTCTCGGACCTGGTGCTGGACCAACTGGCCGCCCTCGGCGCGCTGGTGGGCCTGGCGCTGGGCGTGGAGTACGCCACGGCGGGGTCGTACCTGGTGTCGACGGCCATGGTCCTCGCCGGTGCCGGCCTGCTGGCAGGCATCCGGCCGAGAAACGCGCTCATCCCGCGGGAGGCCGTCATCGGAACGCTTTACGCGGTGGCGCTGCTGGCCTCGCTCCTGGTGGGCGACAAACTCTCCGGCGGGGAAACCTACGTGAACAAGACCCTGGCCGGCGCCATGGCGTGGGTCAGTTGGCCGCTCGTCGGCGTGACGGCCGGCGTCTACGCCGTCCTGCTCCTCTTCCACTACGTCTGGCGCGACCGGTTCATCGCGCTGGCCGAGGGCACGGCGGCGAAGGAGCGGCGGTGGGATTTCCTCCTCTTCACCACGCAGGGCATCATTACCATCCTGATCGTCCCCATCGCGGGCGTCCTGCTCGCTTACGCCTTTCTGATGATCCCGGCGACGATTGCCACCATGTTCACCCGGCGCTGGGGACGGGCCGTCGCCGTCGGCTGGGCCGTCGGATTTGCGGCGTGCGCGGCGGGATGTGTGGCCTCCTGGCATTGGGGACTGCCGTACGGGCCGACGCTCGTGCTCGCCCTCGGCGGGGCGTTCCTGGTGGCGATGGGCGTGCGAGCGGCCCGGCCGGCGGCGCAGGCGGCCTGACAGGAGGGAACGATGGAACACTTTTTGGCCATGTTCGGCCTGCCTTTGCTGGCGTCTGTGCTTATGCTGGCGATTCTCGGCTACCTGGGCATCTACGTCCTGAAACGCGAGATCATCTTCATCGATATCGCGATGGCCCAGACGGTGGTGGTGGGGATGGTCGTCGGCCACCTGGCCTTCGGCGTGCACCTGGATTCCTGGGCCGGGTACGGGTGCGGCGTGGGGATCGCCTGCGTGGCGGCGGCGTTCTACGCTCTGGGCCGGCGGCGGATTCGGCAGGTCCCGCTGGAGGCAATTATCGGCATCTCCTACGCCATCGCCGCCGCCGCGGTCCTGTTCCTCGTGGGGTTGGCACCCGGGGGGCACATCCACGTGCAGGGCATGCTTGCCGGCAGCATCCTCTGGGTGACCTGGGAAGACCTTGCCGCCAGTGCCGCCATCTTCGCCGTTGCGGGCGCGGGGTTCTGGCTCTTCCGTCGACCGTTCGCCCACGTTCACCAAGGCTATGCCGGGGCGGTAGAGGGCGGCACGAGCCTCGTGGGATGGGATATCCTGTGGTACGCGCTGGCGGGCATCGTGATTGCCTGGGCCACCCGCATCGCCGGCATCCTCCTGATCTTCGCCTTCCTGATTGTGCCGGCGGTGACCTCGGCCCTCTTCGCACGGCGGGACGGGATACGGTTCGTCATCGGCTGGGGCTTCGGCCTGGGCGCGACGGTCGTGGGACTGCTGTTCGCCGACCGGCTGGATTTCTCCGTGGGGCCGTCCATCTCGCTCTTCCTGGTGGTGGGTCTTGCGCTGGCGGCGGTCTCACGCGTCTGGCCCCGGCCGTTGACGGTCGCTCTCTGCCTGGTTGCCGCCGCTGGGGTGATTGTCCTTGTGGGGATGGGCGGCCAGGGCCTGCCCGTGGCGCAGCAAACGGCGGACGAGCAGCCCGCCGCGGCCGGCCCCGCGCTGCCTTCGCCGGTTTCGCCCGACGCATCCGCCGCAGGCGGGAACGGCATCGAACGGAAGATTCAAGCGGCGGAAAGTCTCAGCGAGTTGCGGGACCTGTTCGCCGAGGTGACCGATCCCCAGTTCCGGGCCGACATCGTATGTCGCGCCCTCGAACTCGATCCCGCGGGCGGGCGCGCATTGGCCCGGCAATTCCTGGATGCCGAGCCTCCACTGTTCTTCCGCCGGCGGGTGCGGGAGGCGCTGGAGGCGGGCGACGGCGCGCCGTCACCGCCCCCGGCTCCCGCCCGGCAGAACGACCAGGATGCACCGTCCGGCTCGTAGGTAATTGACACACGGACCGGTGTCTCCGGCCCCTTGCTTGACTTACTTGGGTCCCGGGATACAATGCGGTCGGTGGGGAAAGGCAGTGGGACCGGGAAAAGGCCCCTCGACGACGCAATTCTGAGGAGGTCAAAGCGATGCGTTCCATCAAACGGCTGGCAGGCGTTGGTGTGCTGGTATCGGCGGTGGTGGTGGGGATGGCCTTGGGCGCCCCGACCGGGCAGGGCGGGAAGGTCCGCGTTTTCATGCTCCAGGGCGGCGGCCACGACTGGAAGCACCATCTGCCGATGCTCGCCGAGATCCTCGAAAACACCGGCGACTTTACCGTGACCCTCTCCAAGGACTTGAACCAACTCAAGGCAGAGAACATCCGCAAGTACGACCTCGTGTTCTTCTACGGGTCGGGCCTGAACTTCTCCGACCCCTCCCAGGAAAAAGGGCTGTGCGAGTTCGTCCGTGCGGGCGGGGGCTACGCCGGCGTCCACTCCGCCAGTGACTCGTTCAAGAAGTCCGACCGCTACTGGGAGATGGTCGGCGGACGCTTCGCCGGCCACGGCCACGGCACCTATACCGTGCACATCTGCGACAAGGATCATCCGATTACGGCACCGCTGGAGGATTTCGAAATCACCGACGAGTGCTATCGCCATAGTTATCACAAAAATCTGCGCATGCGGGCCCTGACCTGCATGGACTGGGGAAACGAACGCCAGACCATGGCCTGGGTCCGGGACTACGGCAAGGGGCGCATGTTCTACACCGCGAACGGGCATGGTCGAAAGGCGTGGACGAACCCGCACTGGCAGCGGCTGGTGGTACGGGGTATGTACTGGGCCGCCGGCCGGGATGTCAAAGACCCGCCAGCGGCAAAGTAGGCCGGGGCGGGCTCGGATGAGGCCGCCATGGCTGTGACATTGGCCCCGAAGATGACGCCCCACGGCGGGGTCGTGAACGAAAACGTTCAATAAGGAGGACTGTCATGGAGAGGGAAGCAGGACGTTCAATGGAACGGTCTTCGTTAAACCTGAACCGCCGACGGTTCCTGAAGGGGCTGGGCGCCTCGGCCGTGGCGCTTCAGACGGGCCTGTTCGAGGTGGCCTCAGGTTTGGCCGGCGAGAAGCCCAAGCCCAAGGGGACGTGCCGCATCATGGCCGCCTTCGTCCATCCGGACGTCAAGGAATACTGGCTGGGCTGGCCGGGAACGGCGTACGACATCGCGGGTCACGAGAAACTGTACACCAAAGTGATGACCCGGGCCGCAGAAGACCTCGGTGTCACGCTCGACCTGAGCCAGGAACCCCTCTTCACCGGCAAGAGCGTGAACGCTTACCTGGAGAAGGTGGCGAATGCGAAGCCGGACGGCGTGCTCCTGGTCTGCATGGCCCTCCATCCAAACGGGTGGGGTCCCATCAATACGTTCCTCGACAAGCGGGGCGAGGACCCCGTTCCCACCGTCGTCTTCTCGCCGATGGGCACCTCCTTCACCGGCCACCTCCAGCACAGCCGGAACGCGAAGCGGGCGTTCGTCGGCGCCACCCAGGACGTGGGGTGGCTGGCCCACGCCGTCCGCATGCTCAAGACCGTGTGGGAGATGGACCGCAGCCGCCTG
>Ga0180434_10000795_pt1 | contig 46091 bp, 29 predicted proteins | sample SS_ome_7_FD_132453 | JGI IMG/M metagenome (GOLD analysis project Ga0180434, IMG submission 132453) | Hypersaline lake sediment archaeal communities from the Salton Sea, California, USA - SS_1_D_2 metaG | ecosystem: Environmental > Aquatic > Non-marine Saline and Alkaline > Hypersaline >... | reverse complement strand
TACCTCGACCTCCTGATCCTCTGAAGGTAAAACAGCCTCCGGGTGCATTTCCGACCTCCTCACCCGCCCTCCGGAGCTTAAACTATCAGGGGGTCACTGTCTCATTCTTATAGGCAGAGAGGGTTCCGTCTGTTTCCTCCCTTCACCTCTTTACACAAACGAGGAACTGTAGCAAAGACATTATCTCGTTCGTGCCGGATATGAACCCCGCCAATCATGTAAAGACATGGCGGGCAGCAAGATGCCGGTTTCACGTTTTTGCTCGGCCCATGGTTTCAGTGCCTGTACGCAAAGTTCCCGTAATCCGGTACCAATATCCTGGACTTGAACTGCCGACGCGGTGCTACTCATTGGGAGTATGAGGAGTCTGTATGATGCAAGTGTGCTTCGCGAGCTTCTGCGTCGGAGAGGTGTCCTGGATCGTCGTTTAGCAATTGGGAAGCGAAAGATAGAGGTGAAACGGCCCGCATGCAACATCTGCATTTTGGTATCCTCCCGATGTTAGTGACATTATATTGGAGTTTAAGTCACGCGCAGGCGTTGGTCAAGCGATTTGGCAGTTATATGGGGGGCGTTTCGCTTGGCACGGCTGATCTTACAATGACATCTTGGCTCCCGACCCAGGTCAATCTGTAGACAGAGTTACAGTGATGGCATCGTTTCTCCCGCAATGCCGGGTTCGGATGTCGGTCGCAATAATGTTGGTCGCTGTCTTCTGGATTGTCGGACGGCTGGCTGGATCGCCGTGACTGTGGAACGCCCGTGCGGCTTCGCTCTGCGGACTATGACCCGCGTGGCCCACTACCTCGGTCAACGCCCCGCACCCCCCCGCTCACGCCAGCGTAACCAGCACCACCCCAGCCAACGCGATGACGACGGCGATGAGCTTTCTCTTGGTGATCTCCTCGCCGAGGATGAGGAATGCAAACGGCAACACGAAGATGACGCTTGTCTGGTTGAGGATTGCTGCGACGCTGGCCAGGGTGTACTTGATGCCGGCTATCCATAGGATCATGGCAAGGTAGGCGCCGATGATGCTGGTGGGCAGGGTGATCTTCCAGTTTCTGGAAGGTCGGAAGCAGGCCCAGGTGGTGCGCCCGCTCGTGGTCAGAGAGGTGATGAACCCGAGCATGAGTGTCGCGACAAAGAGCCTGAAGCCTGTCGCCCAGATGACGGGGGTTTCGTTGAGGGCCGGCTTGGCGATGGTCACGCCTAGGCCCATGAATATGGCCGATACCGCCCCTACCAAGATGCCCAATATGATTTGTCGCCGGGGAACCCCGGGAGGGGGCTTGTGGCGGGAGGAAAGGACGACGCTGGAGAGGATCATCGCGGCGCCTACGATATCTCCCACACTGGGCCGCTCCCCTAGGAGGATCACGGAGAAGACGATCACCGATGGGCTGTAGAGACACGCCACGATTGAGAGCAGCCCGGCGCCGAGGACGTTCAAGGCCCGGAAGTAAAGGGTGTCGGCAATGGCAAGGCCGAAAGCTCCGCTTAAAGCGAGCAAAAGGTAGTTGACCGCACCGATATCTGGAAAGAAGCTGTCGCCGAGAAAGGCCAGGGTCAATGCGAAGAGGATTACGGCCACGGTGTTCTTGAAGAAGTTGAGCGCAAGCGGCGGGACTCTCTGTCCGCTGAGCTTAAAGAGCACGACGGCGAACGCCCAGACGATCGCGGACATGAGGGAGTATATTTCACCTTCGTATGGGAATCCCATCTAGCCTTCCAGTGGTTGCGTCTTACGTCGAGCACTATACGGGCCTTGGATGCGACCGTTTCCAAGGGTCTGCTACCGTCTTGCAGTAGCACAAACAAGGTCTCGGATCGCGACGGCATCGGCAGACCCGGCTACCGCTATAGATTGAGTTGAAAACAGCCATCAGGGCTCGGGCCTGTCCGCAAGAACGGCGATGGCAACGTATTGAGTACGGTGTGGGCCGTGCGTCGCCAGGACATGCGACTGTCGCGCAATGATTATACTACCAGGCATTACTCGTGACCATACTCACGCTGAGCAGTGGCTGCCTTGCGCCGGGGCTGGCGGATCCAATTGCCGCGCTAACGAGCCGCTGCCGGGTGCAAGTGCCGACGGGCCGCGAGTGAGAGAAGAGCCGAGAAGCGCTTGCTCCAGAAGCGGCACGCGGAGCGCCTGCCTGCATCTCCCTCTTCAAAGAGCTTCTTGGGGCAGCCTCCGAGACAGAGTGGCACAAACAAGCAGTCTTTGCATTCACTAACGCTGAATGGATCGAAGGAGAGCCACCTCAATAGACTCACATTGTAGAGGTCGAGAGGTCGCGATACGTGCCCTACGGCCTTCTGATCGTCGTCTATCTCGAGGGGACACTTGAAGAGGGAGCCGTTTGGAGAGACCGCGTATGAGTTGTAGGCCAGGGCCTCGCAGGTGTAGTGCCTGCCCGGCGGGAAGCTTAAGATCTCGGCGAGGTCGGCGGAGTCGGGCATCGCCGGGCTCGGCGCCGACTCCACCGAACAGAATTCGTCCAGAACGGAGTCGAACTCCTCCTCGGGCAAAGCCTCGTCGGGGTATCCCATGCATGGGGAAGAACTCCCGAAGATCGGCGCGGGGTAGACCTCTATTCCCCTCCGGCTCCAGCCCCTCTCCCTCGTGAACCGAAGGAACGAGCCGACCGCGTCTCGATTGGATCTGCCCACATTAAGCCGGACGTTCACCTGGGCGGACTCCGAAGCCGCTTCGATATTGGCGACAATGGCGTCGAATGTCGGAGCGGCATCCGCGGCCGGGACCCTTCTCCCGTCATGGACTTCGGCCGTACCGTCGAGGGTCACGTGGTAGCTTCTGATCCCACAATCGCTTAAGGCTCCGACGGTCGCCCGATCGAGAAGGAGCCCGTTTGTGACGAGGGCCGCGTTGTAGGCAGCGCCCGATGTCTGGCAAAGGTTTCTAAACCGAAATGAGAGATTCCTCAGAACATCGAGCGCCAGCAGTGGCTCTCCACCGTACCATTCGACGGTCAGATTCCGTGAGGAGGAAACCTTGAGCCTTGAGGCGACGAAGGAGGCCAGGGAGTCCTGGACCTCGGGCGACATCTTCTCCTTGCTCTTCGCCTCGAAGCAATAGAAGCAGTTGAAGTTGCAGTCCAGTGTAGGAGCGACGACGAAGCGAAGGGGAGCCCTCATCCTCGCGATGTTATATCGGGTTTTTACGAAATCGCGCTCGTTTAGGTCACGTGGGACGATGAAGCCTCCCTCTCTGAGCGGCTTCGCGATGCGTTCGGGGATCTCAGCCGAAACCGCCATACGGCCGTTGCCCCTGGTCTCAAAGGGGGCGCGCACGGGGCTGCCTTCAAGAAGAGGAGTGGGAAACAGATCCTCCAGCGCCTCGAAGTCGGAGGCTTCCACCGTCAGCAGTGCCGTGGATGCCGCGTTGAAAAGCACGTATTGTCTGCCGCCGCGCGACAATTGAGCTACGTTGTACGCGGATGGGACGAGATGGCTGTTGTCTTCCATGGTCCTTTGCTCAGTCGGTGTGGGGGAATCGCCACACCTTGGATTCTCTACTTCATCAGTGCGGCAGGGTCGGGCCGCCTTGGCTTTCTGCTTCATCAGTGTCGGGAGGAAGCTATGTCCCTGACATTTCACTTCATCGGTGCGGCAGGTTCGGCTCGCCCTCGTCATTCGCTGAGTCTTCGCGGGTCGCCGGCCTGCCATCAGTCTATGGCCTCGGGAGCGTGAAACGACGGGTAGGGCCTCGGTCCTTCGCCTCGGCAGAGTGGGCCTGGGGGTTCGCCCTGCGCCCTTCGCCGAGTCGGCGTGAGATAGCCGGCCCCCCCCTCGGTCGTTCGCCCTGTCGGCAAGGCCCGTCAGGTCCGCCGTTAATCTTTCACCTTGATCCTGGGATAGCAGTAACCGGCTTCTCCGCTGCAGCAAGCGTGGGGAAGATGGGGCCTCATCTCGGCGCCCAGATCGTCGAGCTTCGAGCTGACCGGTCTTTTGAGAACTCGGACGACGGGTCCGTTCTTGAGAGCGGCCTCGTCCAAGTCTCGATTGATGACAACGCTCATGGTTGCAGGTACCTCCTTCTGCAAAAGGGAAAGATACATGATTGCGCTTGAGTCCCCGGATTGCAAGAGCGAAATGGGGCAGGATCGGGAATGGGGCAGTATTCAGGCGGCGGCTCGAATGGGGCGGGAAGCCCACGAGGCCGGAAATGCACGAGGCCGGCCACCCGCCCGCTTGCTCTGCGAGTGCCACACGTCCATTTGGCCCGGGAACGGCCCGAGGGGCATTGCTCCAGAGAACCGTCGCCGGTGGGGTCGACCTGGTAACGACCCGATGTTGCACCGCTCTGATGTCAGCAAGCCCCGGCTATGGCATTGGTCGGGAGCGGCCAGGGGGATGCCACTGGTCTGGAGAATCGGTGCCGGCCGGTCTGGTTTGGGAGCCACACGGGAAGCCGCCAGTCCTGCCGGAATCGAGCGCGGGTCCGCTCCTTTGCCCTGGGAACGGCCCACGCGGGCCTGATAGAATAGGATCACGGCGGGGAGCTACCTTGGGCCGCCCAATCCCCAGGAGAGCGGCACACCAATCCGGAATGGTAGAAGATATGGCGACTCGAAATAGAAAGAAGCCCGTCTGGATTACAGCCAAGCTGCCGGGCGGGAAGAACTACAGCGAGATACGGGGCCTTGTGCGTGACGGCCGCCTTCACACGGTATGCCAGAGTGCCCGTTGCCCCAATGTCGGGGAGTGTTGGGAGAGCCGCACGGCCACCTTCATGATTCTCGGTGACGTCTGCACAAGAAACTGCGGCTTCTGTGCGGTGAAGAGTGAGACCCCCGCCCCCGTGGATCTCGACGAGCCCAGACGCGTGGCCGAAGCCGTAAAGATGCTCGGCCTCCGCTATGCGGTCGTCACATCGGTCACAAGGGATGATCTCGAAATGGGCGGCGCTGAGATCTTCGCCGGGACGATCCGGGAGATAGGGAAGGAAGTCCCCGGGTGCAAGGTGGAGGTTCTGATCCCCGACTTCAGAGGATCCGAGGAAGCGTTGAGCATAGTGCTCGATGCCTCTCCCGATGTTCTCAATCACAACGTGGAGACCGTCCCGAGGCTTTATCCAACGGTCCGCCCTCAGGCCGACTTCGATCGGTCGGTCGAGCTGCTCGGCAGAGCGAGGGTGGCGGGAGCCCTGACCAAGTCGGGTCTCATGGTCGGCATCGGCGAGCAGATGGATGAGGTCTATGACGTAATGAAGACGCTCCGACGGGTCGACTGTCGGATTCTCACCGTGGGCCAGTACCTGAGCCCCAGCCTGAAGCATCTGCCGGTTGAGCGGTTTGTTGAGCCGAGGGAGTTCGAGGAGATCGCCCTGGAAGGCAAGCGCATGGGGTTTGCCCACGTAGAGTCGGGGCCGCTTGTAAGAAGCTCCTATCACGCGGGCGAGCAGGCGGCGGGGACAAGCTGAGCTCCGTGGGTGAAGAAGCGCCGGGTCTGAGCTGAACTCGGAGGGTGAGGTCGCGGCGGGCGTGAGGGACGGAGTGATGGTCGGGGGGGAGTACAGGCGGCCCGAATGGGTTCTCAAGAACTGGTGTGCAAACGAAGTGCAGGCAATGGGTCAGCACAAGCGAACGCCGGTTCGAACCAGGTTTAAACGTAAGACGCGGTGCGGCCGCGCGAAGCGCCCCATATTGTTAGGCCTGTAGATCAAGACAATCCGGGGGAGGAATGAGCGAGAAGCAACGCTTTGACACGGCGATATTGGGCGGAGGGCCGGGGGGATATGTGGCCGCGATCAGGGCCGCGCAGCTCGGGCTCAAGGCCTGCCTTATCGAGAAGAGCAAGATCGGCGGGGTGTGTCTCAACTGGGGTTGCATCCCCACGAAGGCTCTGCTAAAGAGCGCTGAGGTCTATGGGCTGTGCCGCCGGGCGGGGGAGTTCGGTGTCAAGGTTGACTCCCCGGCGTTCGACATGGCGGCGGCCGTAAAGCGCAGCAGGCAGATCTCCGAATCCGTCACCCGAGGTGTCGAATATCTACTCAAACAGAACAAGGTCACTGTGATCAAGGGCAGGGGCAGGTTTGAAGGCCCGCGCTCGGTTGCCGTCACGGGCCCCGACGGGGAGAAGATCGCGCAAATCGAAGCTCGTCACGTGATCGTGGCGACGGGCGCTCGGCAGAGGTCATTGCCGGGCATAGAGATAGATCGCAGGAAGGTGATGACGAGCAATGAGGCGATGATCCTGGATGACGTCCCGCCGTCCATGGTGATAGTGGGTGCCGGCGCAGTGGGCGTCGAGTTCGCGTACTTCTACAACGCAGTCGGGTGCAAGGTGACGCTCCTCGAGATGATGCCCTCGGTCTTGCCGGGCGAGGACGGGGAGATATCGAAGCTCCTGGAGCGGCTTCTCAAGAGGCAAGGCGTCGATATCGTGACGTCGGCATCCGTTCAGGCAGTTGATGTGACCGCCGACGGGGTGAAAGTGAGCGTACGGGCCGCGGAGCCGGGCAAGGGAGGTGTGCCGGGCTCTGGTGTGGATAGCGCGGGCCTCGCCGGCGCGGCAGGCGCGGGCGGCAACGCCAGCCGGGAAGGCGTGCCGGGAGCCATTGCGTCGGGCACGGGAGCGGGTCCGGGAAGCCCCGGCGCCGAGAAGGCGGGTCAAGGATCCGGTATGGGAGGAGCCGGCGGCGGTGCGTCCGGTCGGTCAGGCGCGAACCCGGGCGATGCCGGTGGGAAAGCCTCGCCATCAAGCCCAGCCGGCGCAGGCGGATCCGAAAGAACCTTCGAGGCCTCGCTTGCCCTGGTGGCAGTCGGCGTGATTCCGAACACCGCGGACCTCGGGCTCGAAGAGGCCGGGGTTGAGCTCGGCAAGGGCGGCTTCATAGAGGTAAACGAGTACATGAAGACGACGGCGGAAGGAGTCTACGCGATCGGTGACGTCGCGGGCCCGCCCCTGCTTGCCCATGTGGCCTCGGGGCAGGGGATAATGGCGGTCGAGAAGATAGCCGGCGAATCGCCGAGTCCTTTCCGCGCCGAGCTAATGCCTCGCTGTGTCTACTGCCAACCTCAGGTTGCCTCGGTCGGTCTCACCGAAGATCAGGCGAGGGAGCGGGGATATGAAGTCACGGTCGGACGGTTTCCGTTCCGGGCGAGTGGGAAGTCGGTGGCGGTTGGTGAGCGCGACGGCATGGTCAAGGTCGTCGCCGATGCGAAGACCGGGCGTCTGCTGGGGGCGGCGATCATCGGCAGCGAGGCGACGGAGCTCATATCCGAACCGACCCTAGCCCAGGACCTCGACGACGGGTGCCGCAAGCTCCTTTCAACCGTGCACGCCCATCCGACCCTCTCCGAAGCCGTCATGGAAGCCGCGGGCGACGCCTTCAGGATGGCCATCCACAAGCCTGCCGACCCATTGGGCGGCGGCAAGCGGTAGGGCAAGGTTCTGGTGGCTGGGTTTTCTTCAGCGTCCTGCGCAGTCGGATGAGGGAGTGTCTGAGGCGGACGAAGGGTTTTTCGCAACGACCCTTGCGCAGGAGCGAGCCGAGATCCACCGGCGTGAAGCGACGGTTAGCTCGGCGAAGCGGGCGCGGGGAGCAAGGGAATCCCTTCGTCCGCTGATTGGCGGGGCGGCAACCGCTGAGGTACCCCCCTCCGTCAATCCACGTAGCCGAGGCTGCGGAGCCTCTCCATGGCCTCGCGGTCCTGATCGGCGCCCTCCCTGCCTGCGCCTTTATCAAGTGCTATCCAGCCTTCCAGGACTTTGCGGAGCTCTTCCTCCATCGGGTGCTCGCCCGACAGATTGACGGTCTCCATCGGGTCCGCCGCGAGGTCGTACATCTCCCAGACAGGCCCGGACGTGGTCGGTATCCGGATGAGCTTGAGATCCCCGTGCCTCACCGCCCTCCATTTGCCCTCGATCCCAGGCAGAGTAAGCCTGTAGTGCTCGTACTTGGCAAGGGATGGGTGATAGTTACGGCTTTCGATGAAGACATATGGTTTGCCGGCGCCGGTCTCTATCACGTCCACCAGGCTCGTTCCGTCGAGCTTCAACCCTTCCTTGTCAACCCCGACGAGATCGAGCACGGTGGGCACGATGTCTATCAGCTCGACGGGGTCGTGCACTCTCACTCCCGCCGGGATAGCCGTCGGATATCTGACGATCAGCGGGACCCTCACGGAAGACTCGTAGAGGAAGGTGTGGCAGAAGTAGACGTCGTGCTCGCCGAAATTCTCGCCGTGGTCGGCCGTCACGATTACGACGGTTGATGCGAGATACCCGGCTTGGGACATAGCTTCGAAGAGCTTCCCCATGGCGTGGTCGACATAGGCTATCTCGCCGTCGTAGAGCGCTACTATCTGTTCAAGTGACTCTTGGTCGAGGTCCGTACTGTCCAGACCGTATCTGTATTGACCGGTACCACCTGGCGCCGTCTGCACGTCATTCACGAGCTTCTTGCCCTTGTCGGTCGGACCGAACGCCGTGTCGAAGGGGGGAGGAGGTTCGTACCTGAAGTGCGGCTCGTTGAACTCCAGGCACACGAAGAACGGCTCGTCCTCTTCCACCCTGGAGAGCATCCAATCGTGGGCCATGTCCACGGCGTGCTCGGCGTTGACGTCATAGGCCCTCTCGTCGATGTCCGAGTACCACGGCGCCAGCCGGTTCAGGCTCAAGTTGAAGGTCTTCACGAAGGGCCAGAAGCTATCGATCTCGTATGACGCCGTTATGGATTGAAAAGAGTCGAAGCCCTGATGGTAGCCGTACTCGGGGTCTTCGAAGGCCCCATGGCCGATGCCGGCGGTAGCATAGCCGCGCTCTTTCAAAATCTCCGCCAGCGTCTTCTCCTCGTAGGGCAGTAGCATCGGGTGATCACGGACGCCGTGCGACATGGGGTATCGCCCCGTGGCAATGGACGCCTTGGACGGTCCGGAGAAAGGCGCCGACACTATTGCGTTCTCGAACAGGGTTCCGTCCTCTGCCATCCACAGGTCTACGGCGGGAGTCGTGTCTCTGAAGTACCCATAGCAGCCGAGGTGATCCGCCCGCGTGGTCTCGACTACGACGAGCAACACGTTGGGGGGAGCCTCGGCGCCTTCATCCCCGGTTCTCGTCCCATGCGCCGCCGCGTTCGCGGAACCTCTCCAGGCGACGAAGGCGACGCTTATGGCGAAGTAGGCGCCTATGGCCAGGAAAAGCCCGATTGTCCCCCTCCAGAGCCGCCCTACTCGGGCTCGCGGCCACGGTCCGGCTACGCTGGCGGCTCGCCTGATGGAAACGCCGATCACTGCTGCGTAAAGCAGGCTGCCTCCGACCAGGAGGCCGTTCCAGACATAGAAGCTGAAGTGACCTCGGGAGGGGAACACCCAAGTATTGAGGATTCTTCCCGCCACAAGCAGCAAGACCAGCCAACCTACCACCGTGACCGCCAGCCAGCCCCAGCGTATCGCCGCCAGCCTGCCTCGTAGGGACAGGGTGAGGAAAAGCAAGGCGCCGCCCACCGCGCCAACCGCGATCCCGAGCCCGGCGTAGAGCAAAAGCGAGTAGGCCACCGCGGCATTGGCCAGCCACCCGAAGGGAGGCCTATCGAGCCAGGTGTAGTTGGCGGGGAGCAAGGCGAGCAGCTCAAGGGCAGCTATCGCCGCGGAGAACATGAGGCCCGCGGCCGCGCCGCAGGCAGCTCCGAGAGCGGCTGGTGAAACCCTATTGCGGAAAGCCATGTCGCACCTTGAAAGGTTTGTTGAGAGTGTCGCGGGGCGATGCGTCTGTTTTGAGAATAGAGGCTGACGGCCCCGGTGTCAACGAACGGTAGCGGAGGGGTGCCGCCGCCGGGGTGGCGGTCCCGGCTCCGCCCGGGCCGTATTGGCCCATGCAGAGAGGCCCCGAAAGTGCTATTCTCACTGCAATTGCCGCTTGCCGGCGATGTGTTCGGAGGGGCTTGACGACACGAGGGGCCTCTCTTCGGCGCTCAGGCTCGCGGAGCGTCTCTCGGGATTCCGGATGGGCGAAGGGCCCTGCCGGCAGACGACTCCGGTGGGCCCGGTCGGGCGCGCTCGGGTTGATCGGCCGTGCTGGGCCGCGGCCCTGCTCGATCAAACGTCTCGGGGAGAAGCGCAGCGTAGTGGGGCGAGTACCCTGCCGTGAACTCGGCGGCGGCGTAGTCGGCGGCAGGTCAAGGGAGCACCTAGTTGGCTGTTCAAGTAGAGAGCATCTATGCGCGGGCCGTCAAAGGCTCCGTGGTCAACGGCATAACCAGCTTGATCGAGTTGGTCATCGGGTTCAGCGCCAGCATCATCCTCGCGAGGACTCTTAACCCCGCCGACTTCGGAGCCTTCACCTTCGCATTTGTCTTGGTCGCCGTCTTCGGCGCGTTCTCATCGTTCCAAACCCACAGCTACGTCATTCAGAGCAAAGAGAGAGTGAAGCGGACGATGAGCGTCGGCTTCACTTTGGAGCTGATCGCGGCAGTCATAATGGTGATTCTGCTCGAGTTTATGAGCCCGCACATCTTAGGGGCTCTCGGCAGAGAAGATCAGGTCCCGCTGACCCGGTTATTCGCCTTGTTCATCTTGCTTAATCCCTTCAGGGTAGCCAGGGCGGTTTTCATAAAAGAGCTACGCTTCGTGCACGTGAGCGCCGCCCTGTTGCTCGGCCTCGTGGTCGGGACCGGTTTGAAGATCGGACTGGCCTATTTCGGATGGGGGCCGTGGAGCCTGATGGTCGGCACGCTCGCGGTGGTCGCCGTGGAGTGCGCCGACGTCTGGAGTGTGACGCCGATCCGCCCGAGCCTTTCGCTGGACAGGGAGATCTTGCCCGACGTTATCCGCTTCGGTCTGCCGCTCGTCGTTCTCACGCTGCTTCTTCAGCTCTGGATCAGAATGGGCGACTTTCTGGTCGGCAGCGTTCTCGATGATTACTGGCTCGGGATGTACTACTTGGCGTACAGAATACCTTACTTCTTGACGGTTCTCGGGCAATCCGCCATTCAGACGGCCTTTCCCGCGCTTTCAAAGGCGGAGACAAAGGAGCAACTGACCAGGGGCTTCCGCCTGACGACGAAGATGACGTTCATTCTCTTCTGCGTGCCCGTTGTCGTCTGTGTGGTCTGGGCGACCGACCTGATCGCTTTTCTCTACGGCCACAGGTGGCTTCCCGCGGCCGCGCCTTTCCGCATCTTCGTGATAGTCCCGCTGGCTCATTTCACGATAATTCACTTCGGAGATCTTCTGAAAACTCAAGGCAGAACCAAAGAAGCGATGTACGTCCAGCTCGGCCAGGTGATACTCTTGGCGGTACTCGGCTATTTCTGCCTGAAGGCCTTTGGATTGATCGGAATCGCGGTGGCGCTTCTCTTGGCGGAGCTCGCGCCCCTTCCACTGATAAGCAGGTTGGTGAACAGATTCGTGTCCATAAGCTATGTCTCCGTACTGTGGAGAACCGCGCTCGTGGCCCTCGTTTCGATCGGCATCGGGCTCTTGCTGAGGGAGCTGGCAGGCGGCAGGGTGCTGGCCATGGGCTTCGGCATTCCCATTCAGTGCGCGGTGTACCTGGCCGGAATAGTTCTTCTTGAGAAGGAGGACCTGGGGCGCGTTTTGAACGAGCTTCGGGAGCTTCTCAAGAGTCGATTGGGTTGAGGCCGGGTCTCGAAACCGGCGCACGGGAGGTTACAGGGGGAATAGATGAAGGTCTGCTTCTTCATAATGAGATACGCCCCGGTTTTCAGCGGGCAGGCTATTCAGATCGAGAGGATCGGGCGGCGGTTGAAGGAAAAGGGCGTGGATTTCTTTGTCATAAGCTACCGCTTCAAAGGCCTGTCGGCCTACGAGAAAATAGACGGGGTAAAGATATATCGGATCTCTCCATTGCTGCCGGGAAAGCCGGGCACGGTCATATTCAACATAAGATCCGCCCTCATGATGTTGAGGCTCAAGAGCGAGTTCGATATATTGCACGTCCACAGCATCTCCGTCGGCAGATACGCCGCGATGCTGTTCGCGAGAATCCTCGGCAAGAAGACGGTCTTCGAGATGACCTTGGTGGGAGCCGATGATCCCGAGAGCATCGCGAAGCACAGCCCGTTGCCGGCGGTCGAGATGAGCTTCTTCAAGCTTTTCGACAGGTACTTCGCCATTTCGGAAGCGCTCGCGGCAAGCTACGAGCGCATGGGATTCCCGAAGGACAAGCTCTGGCGACTGACTAAGGGAGTCGACACGTCGCGCTATGCCCCGCCGGAGGACAAGGCGCCCATAAGATCAAAGCTCGGCCTTCCTCAGGGGAAACCGCTCGTCTGCTTTGTCGGTGCGGTGATGGTTAGAAAGGGCGTGGACGTTCTGCTCGAAGCGTGGAGGCGGGTCGCCGAGCAAGATTCGGAGGCCGTTCTAGTCATTGTCGGGCCGGACACTTTCGACGAGGTCCAGAGCCATCTTGTGAAGTTCGCGGATGAGGCCAAGACCTTGGTGAGGGAGACCCTCGAGGGCAGGGTGATCTTCACCGGAATGACCGACAAGGTTGAGGATTATCTCAAGGCGTCGGATATGTTCGTCTTTCCGTCGAGGGCGGAGGGAATGCCGGCTTCACCGCTGGAGGCCCTTAGCTGCGGTCTGCCCTGCGTGCTCGCGCCCATGGAGGGAATCGCCGAGCAGGTGATAGAAGACGGAAAAAGTGGCATAATTGTGCCTCAAGACGACGTCGGAGCCCTTGCCGAGGCGTTGCTGGGCTTGTTGCGGGATCCTGAACGGGCGGCCGAGCTCGGAAGGAACGCGAGGGAGAGGGCGCTCAAGTTTTTCTCAGTGGACAAGGCCGCGGAGCACCTGATCGCGTACTACGAAGAGATGCTCTCGGCGAACGGATAGGGAGCGGGTGACGGATTGGGCCGTGTGGGCTGCGGATTGGGTCATGTCGGCCGCCATGGCGATTGACTTCGTCAGGCGGGTGGATAGGCCGGAGTACGCATCCGCTCATAACCGCAACCGCCGGCGGTTGCGGTCGATAGTGGCGAATGGGTGGAGTGCGGTACGGGTCAACAGATGTCGGCAATCGCCGACAATTGCGGTCTTGCGGGCGGCAATGGCGAGTGGCGACGGGTGGTTACGGATGAACATGCAGCTCAATTGTGATGAACAGAGGTTTTCCGGGAGTCATGGCGCGCGGGTGACGTGTATTGATATCGATGGGGCGTGCGGCTCGTACAGCGGAGGGGAGTGCCGATGGGTTTGATGGACAAGGTGGTGGCAGGGGCGGTGCTGCCGTTGGTTCCCAAGTTTGTCGCAAAGCGGTTTGCAGGGCGGTATGTTCCGGGCGAGAAGCTCGAAGACGCCCTCGGGGTGGTCAGGCGGCTCAACTCCCTCGGGATGTCCGCGACGTTGGACGTTCTCGGGGAGTTTTCGTCGTCGCTCAATGAAGCCATGTCCGCTTCCGAGGAATACAAGGAGGTTCTGGAGGCGATCGCGGACGAGAAGCTCGACTGCAACATCTCCTTGAAGCCCACTCACATGGGATTGAAGGTCAGCCGGGACAAATGCTATGAGCTGATCAAGGACATGTGCGAGAAGGCCCGACAGACCTCGAACTTCGTTCGCATAGACATGGAGGATTCTTCAACCACCCAGGACACTCTGGATCTTTACGCGAGGCTTCGGAAGGAGTACGACAACGTCGGGACGGTCGTGCAGGCGTATCTGAGGCGCACTCTGGAAGATGTCAGGGTACTCTTGGCTTCCGATACGAACCTCAGGGTCTGCAAGGGGGTCTACGTCGAGCCTCGAAAGATCGCCTACAAGGACATGGCCATCATAAACGACAACTTCATGGCCATTGTAGAGTTGATGCTCTTAAACGGCGGCTACACGGGCATAGCGACCCACGACGAGCGTCTCGTCTGGAGGTCGCTCGATCTGATTCGCAAGCTGAACCCTTCTCAGAAGAAGTACGAGTTCCAGATGTTGTGGGGGGTAGAGAACGAGCTGAGGGACATAATCCTCGAAACGGGTCACAAGCTTCGCATCTACATCCCATACGGCGAGAACTGGTACGCCTACAGCATGAGGCGGCTGAAGGAGAACCCCGCCCTGGCGGGACACGTGTTCAAGGCCGCTTTCAGGCGGTGAAGTGATTCTGCCGGCCGACTCCGTATTGTCTTCTTCGCCGTGCCTCCCGGAGCCATTCCCGGTGGCGTGCTTTGGTTCTCCGGGCCGCGTGATCTTACGGTGCCCGTTCAGCGGACGGCGTGCCCCGCATTTCGTGGCGAAGCGGCCGTCTTCGAATCTGCCGGATCTTCCGGTCCGTCCGTGCCGGCTGTTCCTTGGCGGCAACAAGCCGTTTTCGAGACGTCAAAGCAATGGGATTGTTCTATCCCCGAATCCGCTTCAAGGCCCAGCTCACAAGCTCCGCCAACTCCGCGGGAGGTTTGACCGCGTAGGGCTCAAGGGCCCGGGCCGCCCCGGGCGAGCGGGAGTTGCCCGCGGCCACCATTAGGTTTCTCAAGAGGCGCGTCCCCTTCGCCCGCTCCACCGGTGTGCCCGCCGTCAGCTTCGCCGGCTCTTCCGGATGCCTAAGGGCAAACTCAAGATCGATGGGATTGAGGCCCGGTCGAGGGGCGAACTCGGGTCGGGGCACAGGGGCCGCCTTCACGTTCCAGGGGCACACCGTCTGGCAAACGTCGCAGCCGAAGACCCAGTCGCCGATCAGCGGGCGAAGGCGCTGCGGAATGGCCCCCTTGTGCTCTATTGTGAGATAGGATATGCAGAGTCTTGAGTCAAGCAGGTTGGGAGCCCGGAGGGCTCCCGTGGGGCAGGCGTCAATGCACTCGGTGCAGGTTCCGCAACGGTCGGGATGAGGCCCGTCCGGGGTCAACTCCACATCCAAGAGCACCGTGCCCAGAAAGAGCCATGATCCCAGCCTCTGACTGATGAGAGTTGTGTTCTTGCCTATCCAACCGAGACCGGCCAGTGCGGCCCAGTCACGCTCCAGAACGGGTCCCGTGTCCACATAAGACTTGGTCCGCGTTGCGCCGTGCGCCCGTGCGAACGACTCCAGCTCGGCGAGCGCAGGCCCCATGACGTCGTGGTAGTCGTCGCCCCAGGCATAGCAGGAGACACGCCCGCAAGCTGTTTGTGATTCTCGTGGGCCCGTGTCGTTTTCAGCGCGTGGTGTCGCCGGTGTTTGCCGTGCGACGTCTTCTCGGATTTCACCCGATCTACGGAGGAGATGTTCGCGCTCTTGCCCCGAGGCCGCTTTGTCGGCGTCAACCGGGACGCCGACGTGTGGGGGCAACGGCCGGTCTGGCGTCTTTCGTCGGGATAGTCCGAACGTATCCGCGCGATCGGCGCCTGCGGGCGCGACTGATGACGAATGGGATCCTCGCCCAATGTCATTTGCTCTCCTGAGGATCGCGTCCGGCGAACAGTAGCTCATCGCTACACAGACAATCGACTTTGCCCAGGGGAACCTCACCCTGGTATCGGCTCTGGCGTCGGCCGAGCGTGTCATGTAGGCCATCTCGCCGGCGTAGCCCCGCCCGCACCAATCGAGAAGCTGCCTGCCGTGTGGAGCGAGCCCGGCCGGCGCGATCCCCACGAGGTCGAATCCCAGTGAGAGGGCCTTCTCTTTGATTGTCGTCGCCTTGAGCATAAGCCGTCCGTGAGTGTGTTACCCCCCCATTGGTCGAGCATGGGCGGCGCCACTTGAACCGCGAAGAGCCCGGTCATTGGTTGCCCCATTGGTCGGCATTGGAAGACACCACTGGAGCCGCGAACAACCTATGAATGCGTTGCCCCCATTGGCCGAGTATGGGCGGCGCCACTGCGACCGCGAGCAGTCCTTGCATGTGTTGCCCCGATGCGGTCCCCGGCGACGCTCGCCCGACCCTACCGTCGCCACGGTACACAATCAGGATACCAGAGTCGGCCCCTGTGCCGAAGCCGGGGACAGGCGCGATGCGGAATATCGTCGCTCGGCGCGAAATCCCGCGCATCGCCCCGTCCTCCCGCAGACTCCAAGTGAACGATCGGGGGGACTAAACCGCCGGGCACAATGACTTAGCGGGGCGATCTGTTGGTGATCCGCCTGGCACAGACTATGCGGGCTTGGTAGGGGAAGCCCCTCTGAACAGTCGCAGGTCCGTTTGCCTGCGCCGTGAAATGATGTTCATCGGCCGCCGCAATGGCGGGGCTGAACGGGGTACATGAAGGGAAACACGGGAAAGGAGTCGTCATGAGCCGCCAAGAGGTTTACAAACAAATCGAGGACATGTTCGGAGTCGTGCCGAGTTTCTTCAAGTCGATCCCGGACTCGAGCTTGGAGCAGGAGTGGCAGATCTTCAAGCGGGTTCAATTTGACCCCGGGCCGATTCCCAACAAGTACAGGGAGCTCATCGGGCTGGGAATAGCCGCCGCTACGAAGTGCCGCTACTGTACGCTGTTTCACACGGAGCTAGCCAGAGTAAACGGAGCGACCGAGGCGGAGATTGAAGATGCCGTCCACTACGCTAAGTCCGTGGGCGGTTGGAGTACGTATGTCAACGGTCTTCAGGTCGATTACGATCAATTCAAGGCTGAAGTGCTCCAAGCCTGTGAGCATGCCCGATCGGTGGCCGCAGGGAAGTAAATAACGCCGACGAAGGAGCGTCCTCAAGCAGGGGTGGGGTCACAGCAAGCCCCACCCCTTCCCTCACCTCGTATCCCCATCCGGGAATTCGAATGACGCGAGGAATTCAAATCCCGGAGACTCCCTCTTCCGAACCGGCTCCCGCGATTCGACGGCGGGTTGTTTCGCTCGTCGTTGCGTTAGGCGTTGCGTCTTTCAAATTCCATTGCGTTCTGCAATCACATGCGACAGTCCCGGCCACAAAAAACCCTTGAAGCCGCGTAGATCCCAAACTTCCCAGGCGGCATGCCGATAAGTGAGAGGGGTCGTACCGCGCCCGAGCCACCCTCCCTCCCTCAGGCGGCAGTGCCCGGAGCTCATCCGGGAGCTCGCCGAAGCGGCCGGCGGAACGACACCACCGGAGCCGGAAGCGCCGCCCAGCGCGGCAGCGACCGTTCAAGCCGCGATCAGCCGCCGAAGCCAGGAGCGAATGAATGAAAAAAGCACTCTCACCGATTGCCGCCCTATTCCTTGTGCTTGCCTCCTCGTCGTGGGCCGTGGAGTTGATTGAAGTAGAGCGAGTGGAAGTTCCCGACGACGCGCGCCTCGTTCCCAATGAGTTCATCGTTAGGTTCGAGCCGTCAATGGGGGAGCTTGACAACCGGGCGATCAACTCTCTGCCGATGCTGATGCGCGACCGTCTTGAAGAGCTCGCTATGGAATATGAGGTGCGGGCGATGAAGCCGATGTTCAGGGGAGCGGCGGCCGGAGGGGTCGGCGAGTTGGCGGGCTACCATCGGGTCAAGATAGGCGAGGGAGAATCGCTCGCGGAGGCGATGGCCGCTTATGAGGCCCTGCCGTGGGTCGAGCACGTTGAGCCGATAGGCATCCATCCCGTTTGCGCGACGCCGAACGACAGTTGGTACGGGAGTCAGTGGCACCTGAACCAGGCCGGAGGCGCGGACGTCGACGCGCCGGAAGCGTGGGACATAGAGACCGGTGGCGAGTCGGTGATAGTCGCCGTGCTCGACACGGGGGTCCGCTATTACCACAAGGACCTCGGAGGATCGAACGCCTCTCCGTCCGACACGGCGGCGACGCGCGGGAACGTTTGGATCAATTGGACCGAGAAGAACGGAGCCGAGGGAGTCGACGACGACGGCAACGGGTACGTTGACGATTGGGTCGGTTGGGATTTCGTCGACGGCGCTCAGCAGGGCTGGCCGGGAGAGGACTGCGACGTCCGGGATAACGACCCGCGCGATTTCAACGGGCACGGCACCCACTGTTCGGGCGTCGTAGGCGCGATCAACAACAACGCGTATGCCATGGCTTCGCCCGCCGGGGGCTGGGGCGACGGCTCGCTCGCGGAGATGGGAAACGGGGCCAAGGTCATGTGCTGCCGAGTCGGCTGGTCCGGGGTCTTCAACATCTATGAGGTCGGATATGTACGGATGGACTACTGCGCCGAAGCGCTATACTACGCGGCGGATAACGGCGCCAAGATCGCATCCTGTAGTTGGGGCTCGTCCGACACCGGCGGGATCGACGCGGCCGTGACGTACTTCGTCAACAGCGGCGGGCTGGTGTTCAAGGCGGCGGGCAACAATAACTCCGAGAACGCGGACTATCTCTGCGGCCGCTCCGACGTTATCAGCGTCGCCGCCACGGATCGGTATGACTGCAAGGCCGCTTTCTCCGCATATGGTTCCTGGGTGGACGTCTCGGCTCCCGGAGTCAACGTCTACAGTCTCTATCACAATCATGAGGACCCGGAAGGCGAGTACGTCGCCCGGATGAGCGGTACTTCGATGGCTACGCCGCTTGCCGCCTCGGTCGCGGCCCTCATCTGGTCGAAGAACCCCGACTGGACGGCGGATCAAGTGAAGCAGCGGCTCTGCGATACCGCGGACGATTTGGACGGGTTGGCGTGCAATTCCCTCTACGCGGGCAAGCTCGGGGCCGGTAGGGCGAACGCGCACGCCGCCGTGGGGAGCGCCGAGCCTGCTCTGGTCGCGGATTTCGCCGCCTCCACGACATCCGGTATGGGTCCGCTCAGGGTGGACTTCACCGATCAGTCCGTGGGCGCGACCTCTTGGAGCTGGGACTTCGGCGACGGGGGTACCTCGAGCGCCTGGAATCCGTCGCACATTTATACCGGACCCGGGGCCTACACGGTCACACTGACCGTTTCGAACTCTTCGGCATCCGACACCAAGATCGTGGAAGGCTGTATCTTGGTTGCTTCACCTTCCTTGCAGTGTGACGACCTGGCGGGCACCGACATCAGCCACTGGGAGAACGCGCTCGGAACCTGGACGGCCGAGGGCGGCTATATGAACGGCGACTGTGACACAAGAGACGCCCGGATAACGTCCCCGCTCGGTCCCTTCACCGCGGCTACGATAAACTGCAGAGTCCGCATGAACGCCGGACGGCTCAACCGGACGGCGCGGATACTCTTCGCTTACACGGACGGATCGAACTACCGGTTCATAGAAGGGGACGACGTAAACGACACGTGGAGCATCTACCAACGCGTCGATGGGGTAAACGAGAGGCTGAGATCCGTGGAGAAGCCCATCGGCACGCACGAGTGGTACGACGTGGTGGTGGAGATCGCCGACAACGGAAACGCCACGCTTTTTGTCGAGTGCGTGCCGCTGACCTCCTACAGGTGGTCGAATGCGGTCAACGGCCGGTTGGGCTTTGGGTATGACGCGTCCAATTCGGACTTCAGCGATTTCTGCGCAGGGGGTACCGGCCCGGGCGCCGTGCTGCAAGTGGCCGCGGAGGATGACGGAGGCGCTTCGCAGGAGGCGGCTTTCGGTTTGGGAAACAGCCCCAACCCGTTCAGCACCTCTACGGAAATAGCGTTCACGCTGCCCGAGGGCTGCGACGTGCTGCTGGTCGTCTATGACGCCGCCGGTCGAAGGGTACGCAGGCTCGCCGGAGGCTATTACTCCGAGGGATCACATATCCTTCCTTTCGACGGCAGGGACGACGGCGGCCGCTCGCTCTCTCCCGGCGTCTACTTCTACTGCCTCAGGTGCAACGGGCGGGCCGAGTCCAATAAGATGCTCGTCTGGAAGTAGTATCATACGATCCCGAGAGAGTCCTCGGGATCGTCGTGAGCCCGGGACAAGGTCCTCCCACCGTGGATTGGATCGCAAATCCCGTTACGACCGCCCTCCGAGCTGGGGAGTCGTCAAAACACCCGATCGATCGATTCCGTTGCGCTTGGGAGAGCCGTGGGCTCGGTTTTGTCACGTACGCCGGCGTTCTATTCCGAGTTTCTTCATGCGGGAGCGAAGCGTGCTGGGGTTGATGCCCAGGCGTTCCGCGGCGTTGCCCCTACCCCTTATCCTCCATCCGCACTCCTCAACGACTTTGAGTATGTGGGCCCGCTCGATTTCATCGAGGCGCTGCGGCAGCGACCGCTCTGCCAATGAGTGATGCTTCGTGCCGAACAGATCACACAGTTTCAAGGTGGCCCCGCGCGAGAGAATTGCGGAGTGCTCGATGACGTTTTCCAACTCGCGGATGTTGCCGGGCCAGTCGTAGGCCATCAGGGCCTCTAGGGCGTCTTGCGGCACCTTGTCTATTGGCCTGCCCAGCTTGCTCAGCCTCGTATTGATGATGTGCCGAACCAGCAAGGGAATGTCTTCCCGTCGCTCCCTTAGAGGAGGAAGCTGGATCGGAAAGACGTTCAGCCTGTAGAACAGATCCGAGCGGAAGCGGTTTTCGGAAACACCCTGCTCGAGATCTTTGTTGGTGGCGGCCAAGATTCGCACGTCCACCTTCATAGTCGTGGTGGATCCGATCCGCTCGAACTCGCCTTCTTGTAGAACGCGCAGGAGCTTGGCCTGGAGGTCCAAGGGCAGATCCCCGATCTCGTCGAGAAAAACCGTGCTGCCGTTCGCCAGCTCGAAACGGCCGATCGTTCTGGCGAGCGCGCCCGTGAACGCCCCTTTCTCGTGCCCGAAGAGCTCGCTTTCGATGAGCGTGGGAGGGAGGGCCGAGCAGTTGACGCGGACGAGGGGACGGTCCTTTCTCCTGCTTCGGTTGTGAATGGCGTGCGCGATAAGCTCTTTCCCCGTTCCGGTTTCGCCGAGGATGAGAACCGTGGCGTCGGTTGAAGCAACCTGCTCGACTCTGTATAGCACGTCTCTCATGACCGCGCTCTCACCTACGATCTCATCGAAGTCATGAGAGCTTCTTATGGTTTCCTTGAGGTATACGTTCTCCGCTTCCAGCCTATCCTTGAGCCGCGCCACCTCCGCGAGGGCTCGGCGTAGGTCTTCTTCGGCCTTCTTGCGGATATCCACCTCCTGCTCGAGACGCCTGTGGGAGACAACGAGCTCGGCCGCGCGCTCCTCCACCAAATCCTCGAGATGCTCCCTGTGATCCATCAGCGCCCGCTGAGTGTCTTTGAGATCCGTTATGTCGATGCCGGTGCCGATTACGTGCTCGATGTCGCCCGCGTCGTCCGTGAGACACGTGTTGGACCACCTGATCATCCGACGGGAGCCGTCTTTGGCGATCCAGTGATTCTCGTGAGTGTTGGGAAACTGACCGGCCCGCAACTCAGCGAAGACTCTTCTCACGTCCTCGGTTTCTTCAGGGGCCAGCAGAAGGTCCCAGAAATGCCTGCCCTTCACCTCTTCAAAGGAGTATCCGGTGGTGCGCTCGCATGCCTTATTGAAACGGACGATTCGCCCGTCGGGGCCAAGCACAACTACCAGAGCCCCGGCGGTTGACAGTACGGCGGAGATGAAATCGTCTTCCTTCCCCACCTCTTCACCCGTCGTCTTCAGCTCGTTCTCGATCACTCTCTTCTTCATCTGGCGGCTTTCCTCTCGCGGTGGTTTGCCCCAGCGAACGTCTCCGGTTCCGTCTTCCGGAAGGGATTCCTAAGCTAGGTTTGAGATCAACTAGAGCACGAAATAGCGCCGGTTGCAAGCTTCTTGACGAAATATCACCGCAAACTTAGGTGAAATATCGCCCTTTCTTGCACTTGCAGGGTCACACAAAAGCCAAGCGTGACAGTACTGCGGGTGTTATGGCAGAATGATCTCGTAGCACCGGGCCCGACTTCACGTTTGGTTTCCGGCCGTGTCGTCGGGCTTTGGACGCTCTCGGGCGGTCGCGGCGGGCCGCGGATCCGGAACGGTCCGGCCGCTGAAAACCGGCCCGTGCGAATCATCGGCCGTCCTTCGCTGGTCATACGGCGGCTCTCGTCTCCGGACGTGACAGGAGGTGGCTCCTTTCATATGTTCAAGATCCTTCACGTGACCAACAGCCTAGGCACGGGTGGAGCGGAACGGCTGCTGGTGGACTTGGCGCGATTCACGGACAAGGACCGGTTTCAAATGACCGTGTGCTGTACGCGACGCGACGGCGCGAGCCGAAAGGAGCTGGAGAAGGAAGGCTGTGAGGTAATTGTCCTGGGCAAATCCCGGAGAAGCTCCGTGCTCTTTCCCTTGTTCTGCGCCGACGTCATCTCGATGGGGGCCGGCATCCTGCGCGTGATAAGGACCGAGAGGCCGGACCTGGTGCACAGCCACCTGGAGGCGAACTACATCGCCCCTTATTGCGCGCGCCTTGCGAAAGTGAAAGCCGCGGTGGTCAGCTTCCACAGCTCGGTGGAGATTCCGGAGCGCGGAAAGTGGAGTTTGAGAGGCGCGGCGCGCAGGGCCATGCTGAGAAGAACGGCCGCCCTCGCGGATGCCTTGGTCGCCGGCAGCGAGTACGCGGCCTCGAACGGGATCGAGCTCTGTGCCGCGAAACGCGATAAAATGCATGTGATATACAACTCGGTGGACGTCTCTCGCCTGGAGCGGATCAAGCCGAACTCGGCCATAAGGGAGGAACTGGGGCTCCCCGCACGAGAGCTTCTGGTTGCCGCCCTGGGGACGGTCAAAGAAGCCAAGAACCACGGGCTTCTCGTCAGGGCGATGAGGCTCGTGCGAGAATCTCGTCCCGATGTCTCCGCCGTGGTGATCGGGGGAGGATCACGGGAGCTCATGAGCGAGCTCTTGAGACTCGCCGACGAACTGGGTCTTCGCCGAAAAGTGCATTTTCTGGGGTATCGGGAGGACGCTCATTCCATACTGAAAGCCTGCGATCTCTTCGTGCTGCCTTCGCTCTATGAAGGTCTGCCCGTCGCGGCCGTTGAAGCCATGGCTTGTGGGGTGCCGGTCGTCATTTCGGATATCCCCCCGCACAGAGAACTGGTCGAGCACGGCGTGAACGGCGTGCTTTTCAGATCGGGAGACGAGAGGAGCCTGGCCGAGACGATCACGGACTCGTTGAGCAATCCCGAGAGAAGCTTGGAGCTGGCGCGAGAGGGGGCTCGAACGGCGCGAGAGGGCTATGATTCGGAGAAGATGGCCCGAAGGTACGAGCGACTCTACGAGAGCTGTCTGACCTGAGCTCGACGTCCGTCGCAGGACTTGACAGGTTAATGTCCCCCTCGGCAGCTCGACGTCCGTCGCAGGACTTGACAGGCTGACGTACCCCTCGGCGTGGGGTTCAATAGATCGGGGCGGAGCCGTCCAGGGGGACGGGGTTCCTCCGGCTGGTCCTTTCGGACTAACCCGCAGGCTCTGAGATCCGATGATGACAGTGGGCATCTTAAGGGGCCGGTCGGCGGTCGTGCCGCGCTCCCCGAGGTATGAAGGAGGATCCGGGCAAGAGTTGCGGGAAAAGCCCGGCGATCCCCAAAGCCCGGAGATACTGATGAAGATAGGTTTGGTGATAGGAAGATTCCCGCCGCAGGCCACCGGAGGAGCCGAGACACAGGCGCGGCTTATCGCCGGGCATCTGGGCCGCTCGCACGAGGTCAACGTCTTTACGCGACGACTGGACGACTCACCGCCGGTTGAGACGGCTCACGGGTACAGGATAATACGGACGAGAACGATCGGCCTGCGCGGAATCCGAATGCTCTCGGATCTCGTCATCTCCTGTTCGACCATCGGCAGGAAGAAGTACCGAGGCGATGTGCTGCTTTGCTTCCAGACGATCAACAGCGGGGTGATCGGGGCGTTCACAAAGGTCGCGAAGGGGCTTCCCTTCGTCGTCTGGATGATGGGCAGGGGCGACTATCAGTGGAACACGGGACTGGAGAAGCCTAGACTCGTGCCCTGGGTGCTTCGCCGGGCGGATAGGATTCTGGTCGAGTCCGATTACATCAAGCGGGAGCTTTACTCGGCGATGGAGACGCTGGGAGCGGGCGGCGCCTTGGCCGAGATCGATTCAAAGCTGTCGATCATGCCCACGATCGTGGAGCCCGGCGAGCGTTTCGGGCGCCACGACGGTTATGTGCTCTTTGTGGGGCGATTGGTGAAGCTCAAAGGGGTCGATCTGCTCTTGGACGCGATGCGCGACGTCGCGGGCACCAGGCTCGTGATAGTAGGCGACGGGCCCGAAAGAAGGGCGCTGGAGCGGGCGGCCGCCGGACTCGACGTTACCTTCGAAGGCATGCTGCCCCACGATGAGGTGAAGCGCCGCTTCTGGGACGCGGCCGCCTTGGTGCAGCCTTCTTTGACCGAAGGGCTGCCCAACTCGGTCATGGAGGCGATGGCGCACGGCGTTCCCGTTATCGGCACGGCGGTGGGCGGCATACCGGACGTCGTGAAGGACGGCGAAACGGGGTTCCTTCTAAAGGAGAGAGATCCGCGGTTGCTCGGCTCCCGTCTAAACGCGCTTATCCAAGACAAGCCGTTATGGGGGCGAATGTCCGCGGCTTGCCTAGAGACGGCGGTGGCCTACTCGCCGGAGAAGGTGATACCTCGTTTGGAGGCGGCTCTCTCTGGGGCCGTCGACGGATCGCGACGCGACTGAGGACCTAGAGCCCGGGTTGGGACCACGGAGGGAATACATGAAATCTTCACCCAGCGCATCCCAAGGCAAGGGGCGCAGGATTCTAACGAATCTGATCACCCTATTCGCCGCCGTCATAGTGGCATTGATCTTGGGCGAGATACTACTCAGGGTGGTGCCGATACCGGGTGTCCAGTTCAACACGGCGCGCTTCAGCCCCGAGGTCGGCACCGCGCTGACTCCGAACGTATCGAACACCTATCGAAACGAAAGAGGCGACTACGTCGTACGCCGGATCAACAGGTTCGGCTACATGGACGAAGACCACAGCCGGGAGAAGCCCCCTGGCGTGTACAGGATAGGTTTCTTCGGGGATTCATATACCGAGGCGAGGCAGGTGCCGCTTGAGAACACCTTCTTCCGGCTTATAGAGGATGATTTGGGGTCGGACCGGGTGGAGTGCCTCGCATTCGGGATCACGGGATTCAGTACGCTACAGTCTTATCTGACGTGCATGGGATGGATGGATGAGTTCGATCCGGACTTGGTGGTCTACGTATTCTGTGAGAACGACCTCGGTGATCTGATAAAGGAGATAAAGAGATCGCCCAATGTCCCATATGCCGTTCCGACCCCGACGGGCTTCGAGATCGACTACTCCTTCAGGAAGAACAACGAGCACAGGGACAAGCTCTACTTCCGCGCGGCCGACTACATCACCTCGCACTCCCTGGTTATCTCAACGATTGTCGACAGAGTCCGTCTGCTGGCCGAGTATGGAATCAAGATGAGGGTGACGGAGGAAGACAGGATGATGGCGGGAAGAACGGCCGAGGAGGTAAGGGCGGGCGGGTATCCCAGAACGACAGACGTGCCGTCGACCTGGCCCGACACTTTGAGGGCCTACGCCGAGAATCTGGGAGAAGCGGTTCTTCTGAAGTGGAGGGATGAGGTGGAAAGCAGCGGTCGAGGCTTCGCCGTGTTCTATATCCCACGTAATGAGCAGATCTCCGGGCCGGCGTGTGAGGATTCGTGGAAGCCGTGGCTGCGATCGCTGTGTGCCGCGGAGGGGATAGAGTTCATCGATACGGGTCCGTATCTGTTTGAGGCGGCGCGGGAAGGAAAAGAGATCTTCTACGACCACTTCACGATAGACGGACACATCGCGGCCGCCGACGCCTTCACCGCGTGGTACGGGGCGGTCTCGCCGGATTAGCCGGCAGCGACCCTCCGGCCGGATCGGCGGACCTCGGCTGCGGCCTCATCGGCGTGTGCGGGCTCTCCCCCGCGATCGGCCTGCCTCGGCTCCGCGCCGGGGTCACCCGGCCTCTCAGTGGTGATTGTAGGCGTCTGCTCACCCCCGGACCAACGCGCATGATCGGCGTGCGCGGGCTCTCCCCCGCGATCGGCCTGCCTCGGCTCCGCGCCGGGGTCATCCGGCCTCGACTTTGCCCCCAAGACCGGGCACGTTCGGGAAATAGCGTCTCGCCACCTGCCTCGCTTTCAGGGCGTAGTACCACACCGGCCGGGGTTTGGCCGGCAGAAGCACCTGTTCGGCCGGGCTGAAGTCCCGGCTCGACGATATCTCCGCCTCTTCCAGTCTCTTTAGAATGCTCTGGATTGTCGAATCCCTAGCGATTCGTCGAGATAGATCATCGACGTGCTCGGCGAAGCCGGGAGGGAATTCCTCGGATCCTCTTATGCTCGATTGCTTGTCAACCACCTGTTCGTAAGTGCCTTGGCTGCCGAACAGGTAATGGTGCTGCCTCTCCCAGAAATTCTCCTTGCCGCTGAAGTATGGCATTCCGACGGCGTCGCAGACTTCCTCGAGCTTGCGCTTGGGGTCGTTCACGAGGGCATTGAAGTAGACCGAACGAAAGGGGAGGCCGGCATCGAGAAACTTGGAGTAGTACCTGACGAAGGATCTCCGCCACCACATCAGCTTGCCGCTTCTCTTCCAGTGGGAGTAGGCGAGGTTGACGGGATTCTTCCACACCAGCAGGTTTATTACCTTGATCCCTCTTTTAACCGCCCACTCCTGCGAGTCGATCAGCCAGCAGATCTCCTTGGAGGAATCGACCACGAAATTGACCCCGAGATTGTTGAAGCAGGCGGAGTGAAACTCTTGCTCCGGCACGTCTCCGATCTTCGTCCAGACGGGACAGGGATCCTGGCCGCAGCGGCACTTGGCCTCATAGTGATAGTCCAGCCAGGGCCTGTATTTCGCGTAGACCTCCCCGCAGGAGAAGGCGTCGTTTGCGTTGCCGAGCATGAGATCCAGCATAGTGGTGCCGGAGCGGCCCGCCCCGCACACTCTAACCAGAATGGACAATTCGACCTCCTGTTCATTATCCGCGGACGGCGGTCCGGTGAGTTCGGCGTCCCGGGGGCTCCGCGAGCCGAGCCGCCCGAGGGCCCCAGTGGCTCGGCAGCCCGAGCGATCCGGTGATCCGGCTACCTGAGCCGCCCGCCGGCCCGGCGACCCTGCGGCCGGGCGAACAGAGCGACTCGGCGCCCCGACGACCTGAGCCGGCCCGCCGACTGAGCGACGCGGGCGGCCGCATGGAATCGAGGCCTTCAGTATACTACGGCCGCGCTCTCAAACGAAGCCTGCGCGATCATAAGTAGTGCGTCGGTTTGCGGCTCTCCGCTCGTTCCTGCGCAAGATTCGTTGCGGGAGGCCCTTCGTCCGCCTACGGAAGCCCGCTTGGGCTCTAGTCCCTCTCCAGAATGAAGAGTCTCCCCGACAGGAAGTCCGTGATCCAGAGCCTGCCGTCCTCATCGGTCTTTCCCCTTGTTATCTCAAACACGGCGTCTCCGAACTGGCCTCCGACGTAGAAGGACACGTTTCGTGTGTCGAAGCTCGTGTCCCCGTAAGGGTATTGCTGACGGTGGAGCAGGGTGAACTTCTCCGACGCGGGATCGAATCCGATGATATGAAGCTGCTCATCGCCGTGCGACGTGATCACGAGTTCGTCCCCCCAATTGAAGAGATTGTCCGGCATCCCTGGATAAGGGATATCATAGGTCTCGACCCGCTCTCCGAGCTTCTGGAGGGTGTTGCCGAAGTGATTGACTACGTATAGGTCATTGCCCGATCGGCAGAGCCTGATGGGCTTCTCGTCGGTTGCCGTCTCTTTGACTATGAAGAGGTCCTTCTCAACGATCGAGACCGTGTCGGAGTCGAAGTTGGCGATGTAGATATGGTCCTCGTCGAAAAGCAAGTCCGTGGCCGTAAGACGCAACGGGATTCTCCTTACGGTCTGCTTCGCCCTCGGGTCTATCACCTGAAGCACGCTTGGATCCTTGTCGGTCTCTCCGACGCGGACCAGATACAAACGGTCCTCCGCTTGGTCGTATCGCAGAATCCTCTGGGTTATCTCTCTGCTGACTTCATCCTCAAGCGTCATTCTTCTGTTCGGATCGAACACTCGGATCTGATCCGGCAAGACTCCGATGAACTGGCTCTCCTTTCCCCAGTTGTTCTGGGTGAAGTAAAGGGCGCCTTCGTAGTCGAGGACCATCTTGTGGGCCTGGCGGGGAATGCGACGGTCGTAGAAACCGAGATCCTCGGCGTCGATCGTGAGGATTCCGTTCTTTGCGCCCCGGATGTAGACGGTGGGCCAGTATGACTGGTGCGGGCCGTAGGAGAGGTAAACGTCCCGCTCGGGGCTGAGCACGGCGCTTACGGGGTAGTCATAGGGCAGCCTGTGAAGCCGGTATCTCCCGTCGGGGCGGACTTCGGCGAACTGATCCTCCGAGTTGAAGACGAGGAAGGTACCGCGCGCCGGCACCTCGACGAGATCGATCGGCGCCCAGCCGGTGTAGATCTTCTCCGCTCTCTCGGTTTTGGGATCCACTGCCGTCACGGCCGCTCCGAACGTGCCGTTGACGGCCGTCGCGCCCTTCGGGAAATAGAGAAGGCCGTCGTTGGGGTTGTAGTCGATGCTGAACATGTGAGGGATTATGCCCAGGCCCGTCATTCGCTTGAGAAGCTCACGGCTCCGCAGGTCTATCACGTCTATCTCGCCGAATGCCCAGCTCGCGATGTAAAGGAAGTCGTCATCGATGTCGATCGCACTTCCGTCGTTTCCGTACGCGGGAATCTTGATTTCCTCAAGCGCTCCGGCTTCACTGAAGTCGACGACGTGGACCGTGGGGTGATTGTCATATGGGATGTAGACCTCCCCGCGCGACGGGTTGTAGATGATGCCGACCCCCTCGCGCAATCCGGGTAGGCCCACTATCGAGTCTTCCGCGCTCACGACGCTCAGCTTGGCCGCTTCAATGACCTCCCGCTCCGCCGTCTCAACGACGATATAGAGGCTGTGGTCCTTCTCGTCATAGCCCGCCAGGTGCCAACGCCCTCCGGCTGTGAGGTCAATGGGGCGGGAGTCGATCCTCTTGCCGCTTCCGCCGTCGAATACGTAGAGAGTCGGCTCGATTCCGTCCACGGCTATCACTTGGCCCAGCGATGCGTCGGCGACCACTTTTCGGATCGGCGGAGGCGGTGTCGCGTTGAGATTGACGAGTTTCTCGCGTCTGCCGAGCCGGCTCTTCATCTTGAGCTTCCTCGATCCCGCGTCGTAGAAGCCCAGGGATTCGCACTCGCGCCCCGCCAAAAAGACGTTGCCCGTCGCTTCATCCACGGCGATGGACTCGAACTGCGCTTCGGTGGGTATCGTAAGCGCTCTTCCGTCCTCGGGGGAGACTATGTAGAAGCACATGGTGCCGATCAGGCATATCTCTCCGGTCTTTTCGTTGATCGTCATGGCCTCCGACTTCAGATGCTGAAGAGCACGGCCCCCGAGGGGAATGTTCTCCACGCTGCGGTCGGAGCAGTATATGAGCGACAGCGACGACGTGAGAGTATTGGCCGTGATCAAGCGGTTCCTGCTCGCGTCCATCTTGACTAGTAGGGGCCCCGCCGCGTTGACGGAGACGTCTGGGACCTCCAGGAAGTTCACCGTCCTCACGGCGACGTCCGCGCTCGCGGCGCTTGCGCCCAAGTTGACGCCGGCGGCTGCCAGGGCAAAGAGAAGTGCGTATCTAGTCATCTTCACCGGCCTCCTTGACGGACAATGCTCGCTGTGGCCTCTCGATTATCTCTGTCGTTATCAAATATCCCCGCCGTCGGTATCTCTCTCTTGCTATCGACTTTGTCCTGTGTCCGCCGGTCCGATTCCGGCACTCACTTGATGTCCCCTGCTTCCGCGCCGGGTCTGTGGCGGACGGTGTCGCGGTCGATTGCCGGAGCCATTCTATTGCAATTTCGAGCGAAGGTCTACGTCCCTACCTCCGCAAAACCGCGGTGAACCGGCCCCGTTTTCGTTTGAGTTAGCTCATATGCGCCCGTAAAGTATTAGTGAGGGGCGGCGACCTTGGCGGTGGCGGCCGGAGGCGGCTTAGTTGTCTAAGAAGGAAGGGCACGGGGCCGTCGACGACGCGTATCCGCCGCGCGGCCCATAAGCGATATCATCGGAAGTCGCCCGGGCGCGCGAGGGGGCAGCCGCGTTAGGGGAAGGGCGACCGAGAAGGCCTCCGACGAAGGCTTGAGAAAGCCGGGCGGCGGCCCGGGACCGAAGCGGGATCAGGTATATGGGACGGCGGCCGATGAGAAGTCTGAAGGATGAGCTGACAAAGAGAATCCTCATACTCGACGGGGCGATGGGGACGCAGATCCAGTCCTTTGGCTTGTCCGAAGAGGACTTCCGGGGTGATCGCTACGCCCGACACAAGCGCGACCTCAAGGGAGACAACGAGGTTCTGTCTCTCACCCGGCCGGACGTCATAGAACGAATCCACAAGTCATATCTTGAGGCGGGGGCCGACATAATCTCCACGAATACCCTGAATGGGTCGTCGGTGAGCCAGTCGCATTTCGGCACGGACGGGGACGTCTATGATATGAACCTGGCGGCCGCGCGGATCGCCCGTTCCGCCGCGGACGAGCTCGCCTCGCGCGACCCGTCGAGGCCGCGTTTCGTCGCGGGCGTGCTGGGTCCCACGAGCAAGACGTGCTCGATCTCTCCGAGCGTCGACTCTCCCGGATACAGGGACATCACCTTCGATCGAATCGCCGCCGCCTACAAGGACCAGGCGAGCGCTTTGATCGACGGCGGCGTTGACGTTCTTATGGTCGAGACGGTCTTCGATACCTTGAACGCGAAGGCGGCGCTTTTCGCCGTCCGGCGGGCGCTGGATGAGCTCGGGACCGACGTCCCGGTGTGGATCTCCGCCACGGTAGGCGGAGCCGGAGGTCGGATGCTGACCGGACAGACCGTTGAGGCGTTTTGGATATCCGTCCGTCACGCCGAGCCTCTCTGCGTGGGGCTGAATTGCGGCATGGGGGCGGAGGCGATCAGGCCTCACCTCGCCGAGCTCTCGAGGACGGCTGACACGTTCGTCTCCGTGCATCCCAACGCCGGCCTTCCCAACGAGTTCGGGGAGTACGACGAGAGCCCGGCACGGATGGCGGCGGCCCTTGGTGGGTTCGCCGGGGACGGGCTTGTGAACGTCGTCGGCGGATGCTGCGGGAGCACCCCGGAGCACATAGCGGCGATCGCGCGAGAGCTGGAGGGCGCGGCGCCCAGGCGTCCGCCCGCCCCGCCGGAATACACATTCTTAAGCGGTCTGGAACCGTTGGAGATTCGTCCCGACTCACTTTTCATAAACGTGGGCGAGCGCACGAATCTCACGGGATCTGCCCGCTTCGCCCGCTTGATCAAAGAGGGGAGGGGCGAAGAGGCCCTCGAGGTGGCCCGGGACCAGATAAGGGGCGGGGCTCAGATCATAGACGTCAACATGGATGATCCCCTGCTCGACTCGGTGTCGGAGATGACGAAGTTCCTCAACCTCGCCGCATCCGATCCCGAGATCAACCGCGTGCCGGTGATGATCGACTCCGCGAGCTGGGACGTCATCGAAGCCGGCCTCAAGTGTCTGTTGGGCAAGGGAGTGGTCAACTCGATAAGCCTCAAGGACGGTGAGGACGAGTTCATACGAAAGGCCCGCCTGGTCCGCCGATACGGCGCGGCGGCGGTGATAATGGCCTTTGACGAAAACGGTCAGGCCGAGGACTACGGGCGCAAGGTGGACATATGCACAAGGGCGTACGCGATCTTGACCGAGCGCGTTGGTTTTCCGGCCCGTGACATCATCTTGGACCCCGGCATCTTCGCGGTCGGCACGGGCATGCCCGGTCAGGACGATCACGGGGTCGCATTCATCGAAGCGTGCCGCACCATAAAGGAGACCCTACCGGGCTGTCTGGTGAGCGGCGGAGTGAGCAACCTTTCTTTCGCGTTCCGCGGCAACGACGTCATCAGAGGGGCGATGCACTCGGTATTTCTCTATCACGCAGTTCGGGCGGGCATGGACATGGGGATCGTCAACGCGGGGCAGCTTGTGGTGTACGAAGAGATCCCACTCGATCTGCGGCGGGCCGTCGAGGACTTGATTCTAAACAGGCGGCCGGACGCGCTGAGGGACGTGATGGAGCTGGCGCGTCGAACTAGAGACAAGGGCGCCGCGGCGAAGACGCCGGATACGGCCCGGCGGGCGGCTCCGGTCTCACAAAGGCTGGAGCATGCCCTCGTAAACGGGGTGTCGGACTACGTGGAGGAGGACGCCCTCGAGGCGCTGGAGGAGCTGGGGGATCCGGTTCGGGTGATAGAGGGGCCTTTGATGGCGGGAATGGAGGCCGTCGGCGAGCTCTTCGGCGCGGGGAAGATGTTCTTGCCCCAGGTCGTGAGGAGCGCCCGAGTGATGAAAAAGGCCGTCTTGGTCCTTGAGCCATATCTCAAGGACGACGGTGGTCGTGGGGATCTCTCGCGCCAAGGGCCGGGAGAGGGCGGGGCTTCTCGCTGGGGCGCCGGGGCCGGTGAAACCCGCGGCGGCGTCCGTGAGAGCGGCGCTCCCCGAACCGCCGGCGTGAGCGGACCCCGCGTTCCGGCGCATGCACCCCGGGCGGGCGCAAAGTCGCAACGGAGCGCCCCGCCGAAGGCGCCGCGGAAAGCCGACTCACGGGGGGGCGGCACAAGCACCCGCGACGCCGGCAGCGCGGGCAAAGGCCCGGCGAGGGCCAAGCCAAAGGTGCTGCTGGCGACGGTCAAGGGGGACGTCCACGACATAGGCAAGAACATCGTCGCGGTCGTGCTGAGCTGCAACAACTATCAGGTCACGGACCTTGGCGTTGGCGTAACCGCTGAGGAGATCTGTCAAGCCGCGGAGCGCGAGGAGCCCGATGTCATCGGACTCAGCGGACTCATAACTCCGTCGTTGGAGCAGATGTGCGTCGTGGCGGGTGAATTGGAGCGGCGAGGATTCACGACCCCGCTCCTCATAGGAGGGGCGACGACCTCGCGGGCCCACACGGCTCTGAAGATCGACCCTTTGTATTCCGGCCCCGTCCTCCACGTTTCCGACGCGTCGCGCGCGGTGACCGCGGTGGCTTTTCTTTTGGGCAAGGGGGCAAGGGCCGGATCCGTGAGGGAGATCAAAGATGAATACGCGCGCGTCCGGCGTGAAGTCGAAGAGCGAAGGGCCGCGGCGGAGCTTATCCCGCTTTCAGAGGCGCGGCGGCGCAGGAAGAGGATCGACTGGAAGGGCTTTCGGCCCAGTCGGCCGCGCTATCCGGGCGTGACGGCCTTCGACGACTATCCGCTCGCCGAGATCGCGCCTTTCATAGACTGGGGGCCGTTCTACCGGGTCTGGAAGCTGTCGGGACGCCACCCGGAGATACTCGAAAGCGACCGCTTCGGCGAAGAGGCGCGGCGGCTGTTCGGGGACGCTCAAGCACTTCTGAAGCGGATCATCTATGAGAACCTCTTGCGAGCAAGGGCCGTTCTCGGCCTTTTCGCGGCGAACTCCGTAGGGGACGACATTGAGCTATACGCGGACGGAGACTCTTCGCGGCTCCTTTCCGTGATTCACTGCTTGAGACAGCAGGGGGAGAGGCCTCAGGGAGGGTCTAATCTATGTCTCTCGGACTTCGTCGCGCCTAAGGAGACCGGCTTGACCGACTACGTCGGCGCGTTCGTGGTCTCGACCGGCTTCGGCGTCGGCCGGCTTGCGGGCGGGTTCGAGAGCAAAGGCGACGATTACAGCGGCATCATGGCCAAGGCGCTGGCGGACCGTCTCGCAGAGGCCTTCGCGGAGCACCTGCACTCGCGAGTGCGAAGGGAGTTCTGGGGTTATGCCCCCGACGAGGACCTCAGCATGGAGGATAAGGCCGCCGAAAAGTACATAGGGATAAGGCCGGCCCCCGGCTATCCCGCTTGTCCCGATCACGCCGAGAAGGGAACCATGTTCGAGCTGCTGGACGCCGAGGGACGAATCGGCGTGCGGCTGACGGAGACCTTCGCGATGAAGCCCGCGGCGTCGGTCTGCGGGTGGCTTTTCGCCAATCCCGAGTCGCGATACTTCAACGTGGGGCGGATCGACCACGACCAAGTCGTGGACTACGCGCGGCGCAAGGGCATATCCGTCGTCGAAGCCGAGCGCAGGCTGGCGCCCAATCTGATCTCAGCCGCGCGAGCCGAGAGGCCCCGGGGCTCCGCTTAGACGTAGGCCGGCGGGCCGTTCAGGACATATCCGGCGTTCTGCGTTAGTATGGTACGGGGATCGAGACGAGATCCCTGCCGGTCGAATGATCAGAGGCAGGACTATGGGGCGAGCGAACCGGTGGCCCGCCCTCGGTCTCCGGGACGCGGAGCTAATGAGTCGGCCGGGTCGGGACCGGGTTTCCCGGGTGCGCAGCCTGCGAAACAGGGGGCGGCGGCCCCCGGGTCTTACCCGTCGGCCCGCGAGAGAGGCAAGCTGATAACATGCACGTGGCCCAACATCTGGAAAGAGCCGAGAACCCGCTCTTCAGCTATGAGATCATACCTCCGTTGCGCGGAAAGAGCGCGCAGGACATCATAGACATCGTCGAGCAGGTTCTGCCGTACAATCCCCCTTTCATCGACGTAACGAGCCACACCGCCGAGGCCTACTACGAGGAGCTTGACAACGGCACGGCCCGCCGCCGAGTCCGCAGAAAGCGGCCCGGGATGATCAGCATCTGCGGGATTATCTGCAACAGGTACAAGATCGACACGGTAGCCCATTTGCTTTGCCGCGGTTTCACCAGAGAAGAAACCGAGGACGCGATGATCGAGCTCAACTTCCTCGGAATCCACAACGTGCTGGCCGTTCGCGGGGATGAGACCAACTACCGAAAGCACATTGATTCGAGCAGAACGGTGAACGCGTACGCGAACGAGCTGGTGGCGCAGCTAAATTCCCTGAAGCGTGGGATATATCTTGAGGACATAGCCAACTCCGAGCCGATCGACATGTGCATCGGGGTGGGGGGCTATCCGGAAAAGCACGTCGAGTCGCCCAACCTGAAGACGGACATCAAGTATCTAAAGCAGAAGGTTGACGCCGGCGCCGACTACGTCGTAACGCAGATGGTCTTCGACAACCGGCACTACTTCCGCTTCGTCGAGGCCTGCAGAGAGGCCGGCATCACCGTGCCGATCATCCCCGGCCTGAAGATCATAGACAGGATGAGCCAGATCACCAACCTGCCCAAGAAGTTCCACGTGACGATTCCCGAGGAGCTTGTGGATGAGATCACCGAGAACCCTCGTCACGTAAGGGAGATAGGGATCCGCTGGGGCAAAAGGCAGTGCGCGGAGCTTCTGAATAACTCCGTCAAGTGTCTCCACTTCTACATCATGAACGACGCCGGTTCTGCCCTTGACGTGGTCAAGGGGCTGTAGGGCCGGACTCAGCCGTCTACGTTCGGGCCGCAAGCGTACGGTGAAGCCGACCGGTCGTATGCCCTCCGAGAGCGCGCCGGAATTATGAATGAAAGGACGGGACTTGAGGCTTGCCGTCCCACGTCCGTATCGTCCGACTTCATATCCGTCCGGCAAAAACGTGCCCCGCAACAATGACACAGAGGCCCCATGGTTGAGAAGAGACCCCATGCCGGAAATCGAGGGCGGTGCCAATACTATCTCGCCAGTGTCATCTTCTTGACGGAAGCCCAGCTTTCTCCTTCGATCTTGTAGAAATAGGTGCCGGAGGGAACGAGCCGGCCGTGCCCGTCTCTTCCGTCCCACTCTTCCGTGTGTACCGGCGACTTCGCCGGGCCGTCGAGCAGCACCCGCACCAGGCGCCCTCTCGCGTCGAAGTCAAGTGTTTGTTGGGCCTTATGAGGGAATGCACTCGCCGAGCCCTGCCAGTCGCTGCCGCGGCGATCGCGACCTTCCCGGTCGAGAGGACAAACAGCGTCTCGCACGGGGGGGCGCAATGTGTTAATATCGCGCCACGGCCCGCGGTCCCGTGACGGCGGTCCGGTTCCGAGAGCCGGCGGAACGGTTCCCAGTCCCGGCTTGAAGCTCCACATGCGGCGTCTACAGGAGGTCTTGCGATATGACCAGGTGTTTGGGAATACTATTGACGTGTGCGGCGGTTTGTCTCTTTTGTGCCGGTTGTGAAGACGATGGGGATTCGGGGACAATGGTTCCGCGCGATCCGCTTGGCCTGATAGTCACCTTTGAGGAAACCACGCCGCAGACCGGCCCTAGTCGCAGCCCCGCCCAAGAGTCCGCCTGGCTCGGCCTGTTGTGGATGGATGGGCCCATAGCGGCGGACATCTACAGCGTGTACCGCCAGATAGGGGATACCGCATACGAGAGGATAAACCCGGAATTGGTAAGGAGAGGGCCCGTCTTCGAGGTCCCATACGCCGCGCGGGGATTGGCGTATGCGGACTACGATTTCGATGTTGAATCCACCGAGCGATACACATACTACGTGGTCGCGAGCAACAGCCGCGGCGCCGAGAGTGGGCCTTCCGAGACGATCACAATGGTGCCGGCGGATATCGATCCCGCCGCGCCGATTACCGGGCTCTACCCCAACGAGCCATACCTCGCGCCTCTGAATCCGACGTTCACCTGGGATCCGGTGTCCGGGGCCGACTCGTACTGCGTCGTATTGATCGAGGAGACGCAGTACGGGGGCGTTCCCGTGTGGATCTACAGGACGAAGGCGCCGCCCGTGACCATTGAGTCGAGCGAAGGCCTGACATACGCGGATGACGTGGGCGCGAGCCTGACGGACGGTGCGTACTTCCAGTGGGCCGTCTTCGCGGTGAACGCCAACAACGTCTCGTTCGCGTCGTCTCTTGAAGATTTCTCGACCGCGCCTCTGGTGGCGGTTGTAAGGGACACGATGCAAGCCCCCGGCGAGGGATCGGCCGTGTGGGACCAGGTCGACTATGAGGGCACACAGGTCCCGCCGGGGGACTACGAGGTTTATTTTATCACGGCCACGTATGACACGACGTTGGACTTCCGGATTGTCGAGGGAGGCGGCGTGTCGTTCGCGGGCGCGTCCGATCCCGCCCAGACGCAACAGGAGACCTCCGTCTGGCTGGACTCCGACACCTACGACGTTGGTGATCCGATCGAGGTGCACTACTTCTTGCCGTCAAGGGTCAGAGTCACCATAGTGATCCTCGCCAAGTAGGGGTATGGGGACGCCCTTGCGCGATCGTAGAGCCGGGCGTCCGCCCTACACTGCGACGACCGCCCGGCGATGCCTTGATTCCGCGGCCGCGGCTTATTGAGCAGCTTCGGCGGTTGCTCTGCCCTGAAAGGAGAAGACTATAGGGATGCAGGCGGAACACAAGCTCACCGCGCGCAGCTTCGTCCTTGGGTCCTTTTTCGCCGTCCTTCTCTGCGGCGTCAACTCATACCTGACCTTGAGCTTCGGCATCATTGAAGAAGGCCCCGCCATCGCGGCTCTCTTCTTCTTCGCCTTCTTCTTCAAGTCCCGAAACAAGATCACCGCCACCGAGATGGTGATCGTAGCCACTATGGGGAGCGCGGGCGGATCGCTCGGATTCATCTCGAACTTCTTCGCGGCCAGAGCTATGGCCACGGACGATCCTTATACGATTCCCGACATGGCGCTCTTCGCCGTTGTCTCCAGCATCGTCGGCTTGATCGCAGTGATTCTGCTTAGGCAGCTTCTGATAGTCCAGGACGAGAAGCTTCCCGAAGACCAGCGACTTCCCTGGGTAGGAGCCGTGGCCGTCAAAGGCGTCATAGATCCCCTGGTCGGCACCACCCAGTCCAAGCAGCCGCTCTACCTCTTGCTAACCACAATCGGAGCGATAATCTACGTCGTCTTCAACACCGACGGGTTCGGCTTGTTTCCCACGGGCGTTGCGATCGGTGTTTTCGGCCTCTCCGCCTACGGGGCCGGGATCGCGTTCTCTCCCTTCGTCTGGGGCGGTTCCTATCTCATAGGGCTTCGCACCTGCGTCGGCTTCTTTGTGGGAGGGATCGCTCTACTGGTGATGGCGCCACATCTTCCCGATCCCTCCGCTCCCCACACCTACGTGTGGCCGGGGATCATGTTTCTTGTCACGTCCGGGATGACGTCGTTGCTTCTGAGATGGCAGGTCATAGTCGACGCGTTCAAGTCGCTCTTCACCCGAGTGGGCGGGACCGACAACGATCCCATCATGGGAAAGACGGGGACGACTATCTTCATCGTCGTGGGCCTTGCAGTCTCCATCGCCGTGCTGAATCTCTACTTTGGCCTCAGCCTTCTCGTCATAGCGGCCATGATCATCGTGGGAGGGGTTGTTCTTAACTTGATCGCGACGAGGGCCGCCGCCCAGACGTACTTCAATCCCGCCAGGGTAATGGGGATACTCTTGCAGGGCGTCTGCGCGATTCTGGGCGGCTCGAGCGTGAGTGCCAATCTGACGGGGGCGGGCTTCATCGCCGGAAGCGGCGCGCAGGGCGGGAACCTGACCAACGACATGGCCTACGGCAGGTGGTACGGTGTTTTCTCCAGGTGGCAGTTCTGGACGCAGGCCAGCACAGTTGTGGCCTGCTCATTCGTGTCCGCCGCAGTCTTCAGCGTCATCCACAAGACCACTCCGCTTATGTTGGAAGGGGGAGAGCTTCCGGCGCCGATCGCCAAGATCTGGGCGGCGATAGGTCTTTTGTTCGACCCCGCGACCGCGCAGGAGTTCCCGCCGTTCGCGGTCGAGTCGATGTGGATCGCGGGAATAGCGGGCGTCATCTGGGCGGCACTGGAGAACAAGGCATCCATCAGGAAATACCTGCCCGGGTCCATCGGTTTCGGGCTGGCCCTTATTCTGCCGGTCGTCTATGACTTTGCCTTCTTCTTCGGCGCCCTGACGATGTTTTATGTCTTAAGGCGAGGCTTGAAACTTCAGGACATAACCCTCAACACGATCGCCGTGGCCTGCATCATCGGAGAGGGAATCGGGGGCATACTCCAGGCGGTGCTCAAGATCGTGGGTGTGATCTCGCGGTGAGAGTGTGCGCGGGGCCGCGTCAACGCTCCAGCCGCGCGGGCTCATTAGGGCGGGGACTCTCCGCTGCGATGGAACCGGGCCGGCCCGGGAAGGCCGACTGCTGGCGGTACGGGAAGCGACATTGTGTGCTATGATGTAGAGTGGCCGTAAGGTAGGAAGATCTCGTTCCGGCCGGCACTTCCGGGGGTACTCGATGGTGCAAGATCCAACATGGCCTTCTTTCCTCAATCTCTTCGACAGCGATCCCGATGAGGCCTTCGCTCGGTTCTACGAGTATGCGATGCCCGTGCTCAACGCCAGACCCCCGCGGATGTTCTCGAGCATGACCGCGGAAGAGCGAGAGGATTGCCTGCACGACATCATTTTCCATTGCGTCAAGGATGATTTTCGAGTGCTCCGGCTCTACGAGAACCGGGGCAAGGCCTTCTCGGCGTGGTTGTACTCGGTCGCTCACCACAAGTCGCTCGACTGGCGGAGGTCGGGGAGAGAGGCCGGTGCCTCGGGATGGTACTCTGTTCCGGGAGTCGACGGAGAGGGCCCAGCGTTGCGTGATGCCGGTCCGGGGCCGGACGAGAAGGGAGCTTTTGGGGAGCTCGTTGAGATAGTGAAAGAGACGATCCTGCAACTAAGCGACTACTGCCGTCTGCTACTGCAACTTGCGGCGGACGAGCTCACAATAAAGGAAATGGTGGTCGTGATGGGACTTCCGGCCGACCAAAACAAGAAGGTCTCCGACGATTTGAGGTACTGCCGAGGCAAGTTAAGAAAGAGGCTTGCGGAGCAAGGGTATGAGCCCGAGCTCACCGAGGCACGCAAGAAAGGCAAGTAGTTCATATTATTGGCTTTATGCTCCGGGGTCGCGTTTGTGCCCGAAAAGGGCAGGCGGACGGCGTTAACAGATTGGGGGAAAGGTCTATACCCGGAATGGAAATCAGGTAAGCATGACAAACGACATCTCTGACCGAAAATCACCCGAAGATGCATGGCTTGACAAGTTGGTTCGCGCCGCCCGGAGAGACCCTGAGGAAGGGTTTGTCCGACCGGAACCCGAGACCATAACGGCCTATGTGCTGGGGACCGCCACGGATAAGCAGATAGCCCAAGTCCGGGAGGCCCTGACGAAATCGGCCGCCTTCCGTCGCGAGATCCTGTGCATGATGGAGGACACAAGGGCTTTGGCGCAGGAGGACCCGGCTGCCGACAAAGAGGAAGCCCGGAGGATCACAGCCCCAGGCCGCCGTGAGTTCTTGAAACATCACGGCGAGCGGGTCACGGCGACCGCGGAGCGCGAGACCTTTTGGGCGAAAATCCGGAGGTGGCACCTCCCTCATGTCGCTTTACCCGCTGCCGCCGCGGCGGCGGTAATCCTCGGAGTCCTTATGCGCCCGGCCGCTTACGTCGTGGCGGATCTCCAAGATGAGGGGAAGGTACCTACGATAAGTCTCCTCCCGTTTCGGACAAGAGGGGCAGGCGAGCCGGCCGAAGCCCGGGCGATCGCGTCGGAACCGAAGGCCGCTGCCCTCCTCGGCTTCAGATCCCTGATCGAGCGGGGCGATGACGGCGGGTTGCGATTGAAAGAGGCCATTGAGCCCGACGAGATCCCTTCCGGGGCCCGGGTTGTCAGTGTACAAGTGGTATCCGAATCCGGTGGCGAGAAGCTTGAATTCGAGCTGCCGCTTCCTGCGACAGCCACGCCTTCCGATAACGGTGTGACCTTGTGGGTCCTTGCTTTGTCATCGAGGGAACTTTACTCAGACGACCTTTCTTCGGACCGGGTTGAGATTCCCTGGGCGCAGGGCATGGGCCGGCTGGGGTGCCTGACGATCACGTATCCCGAGAACGGCAAGTATCGGGCTGTTGAGGGCGTGGGATTCGAGATCGGGTCTTCCGGCGACATCACGGACGCTAGTCATGGGCCATGAAGAATCGCCCCCTTCGTTTGATCATTCCCGCTCCCCTATGAGTATGAACGGCGCCCAGAAAAACGGATGTTCGAAAGGTCTCTCGCCGTCTTCCTCAGCGTATGATCTCACGTAGCGCTTGGCCTCTTGCAGCGCGTCCGCCTTGGACATCGGCTCGCCGGTTCGGCCGTTGCGAACGTCTTCGTACCGGCCGGTCCAATTCTCGTAGAAGCGCTCCATCAGAAGCGAAGTCGAGCGGTCCTCCACCGGCCACAGGCTCACTATCAAGCTGCGGGCTCCCGCCTGAAGGAAGGCGTGCGCAAGGCCTACGTAGCCCTCGCCGCCGATCTCTTTGCCCAGTGCCGACTCGCAACCGCTGAGCGTCACGAGGTGAGCGTTGAGCTTCCACCCGCGTAGTATGTCCTTGGCGGTTATGAGGCCGTCATAGATCCTCTGCCCGGCGATGGCTGCTTCCACCGGGTCTGGCAAACCGACCTGCGATAGAACCAGGGCGGATCGTTCGGGGCTCTCATCATCCACGAGGACGTGCGTGGCCAGGTGAATTGTGGAAAAACCCCGGAGTTCTTCTGCTTGCGCCAACCTCACGAGCTCTTGTTCCGTGGCCTGCGGACCAACGAGAATCGTCGGCTGCTGCAGGAGCGGCGCGATGCCTTGAATCTCCAGTCGCGTGCACGGCAGGCGTTCGAGGTTCTCTCGGGCTTCTCTGTTGCCTGCAAGAACGCCTCGGAGCACGGAGTGATCGACCCTCCTTTCCCTTGGAGCCAGGCACAGTGCAAGGAGATCCTCTCCTTGCTCCATGGCGGCCATTTGGTCGGGGCGAAACGGCGGATCTCCTACGAGCAATGATTCCCTTTCGGGCTCGCCTACTCGGGCTTTTTCGCGCTCCTTGAGCCACGCGTAGATGGTCGCCGAAGGCGTGTAGGACACTGAAAACCGGTCTCCCAGGTATGCGCCGGAGTCGTCCACCAACGCCTCAGCCGGGACTCCGAGCATCGCGCCGGAGGTGATTACTACCAGATCTTCCACCCCGTCCAGGGCGTCTGAGACGGGGGCGACGCGCCGCCGCCACTTCTCCAAGCCCGATGTGACGGTTGCCTTAAGGCCGCTGCTCGCCCGCATGGGAGAAACGAGTTCCTCACGAAACCTCTCGGAGTGTTCGCGGGCGGATGTGGCGGTTTCTTCTTGGGACGATCCGACGCGGGCCCATACGACCGGCCCTTCTTTCAGTATGACATAGGCCCAAGACCCCATCGGTGCGCCCTCTTCTCCTTCAACGTCCAGCCATCCTATGATGGCCGAGTCATCGTCCAGAGCTGCCTGGATTCTCTCCAGTGGGTAGGGCTGTCCTTCGGTCACGGGATACTCCCTGCGCAGCCGAGCCTGGAACGAGCTCCACTCTGCCTGCAGAGCGGCCAACTGCGCGCGAGCCCTCTCTTTTTCCGATGTCTCCTCCGGAGTCAATTCCCCGGGGTCCGCCTCCTCAAGTCCTTCTACCCTGCTCTCCAGTTTCGTCAGTGCCTTGCGGAGGGAATCTTGCGACGCTCTCTCGGAGTCACTTAGAGGGCGGCTGTCCGAAGCCAGGAGTAGATCCGCCAGGACGCGCCCCAGGCTCCGCTCTGCCGCGGGCCATGCGTCCTCCGTTTGTCCCGCCTCCAGTCTCGCCGGCGCGAGGGCTCGGTATGGAGATCTCTGAAACGCGGCGCGCTCGATGCCCTCGCCCAGTCGGAGCCGTGAAGTCTCATAGAGCTCGGCGGACTCGGAGAAGTGTTGCTCCGCCGCCGCGTAGTCACCCATGCGAAAGAGAAGGCTGCCGAGGTTATTCAGGCCCGCCACAACGTCAGGGTGGTCGGCGCCGAGGACCTTTCGTTTGATCTCCAGAGCCTCCGTGTAAAGGGATTCAGCCTCCGCGTACTCTCCTTTGCGGGCGAGAAGGATACCGAGATTGTTGAGGTTCCTAGCAAGGTCGGGGTGATCGGGGGGGAGGGAGGCCAGTCTTATCTCCAGAGCTTCTCTGGAGAGTGACTCGGCCTTCTCGTGGTCGCCTTTCTCAGAATGAAGATCCGCGAGATTGTGTAAACATCTCGCCACGCTGGGATGATCCGGGCCGTTGGCCTTTCGGTTTATCCTCAAGGCCTCCTGGTAGAATGACTCAGCCTCCGCGTAGTTCTCTCTCTTGACACTGAGGAGCGCCATGTTTCCGACTAGACTGCCCAGGCGGGGGTCGTCCGGGCCGACGACCTTTCTTCCGATCTCAAGAGCTTCGCGGAAAACGGGATCAGCGGCAGCATAGTCCCCCTTCCGAGAAAGGAGGATTCCTATATTGTTGAGAAGACCTATCAGATTCGGACTGTCGGGTGGAAGGGCCTTCCTGAAGATGGCGAGTGCTTCCCGGAAGAGGACCTCGGCGCCCGCATAGTCGCCGGTGTCTGAAAGAAGTTGAGCTAGATTGCTAAGGCTCATCCCCACCTGCGGGTGATCGGGGCCGAAGGCTTCTCGTCGGATCTTAAGGGCGTCGCGGTATAGAGGCTCGGCCGCCTCATAGTCTCCGTTGTCGGAAACGACGTTTGCCAGATTGTTCATGCTTGTAGCGAGCTCGGGGTGGTTTGGGGGAAGGGTCTTCCGCCCTATCGCAAGGGCCTCCCGGTAAATGGGCTCCGCCCCATCCAGATCCCTTCTTTCATACAGAATCTTGCCGAGATTGTTGAGAGTTAACGCCACGTGGGGATCTTCAGGGCCGAGGGCCTTCTTCAGGATGTCGAGGGCCTCGAGGTAGAGACGCTCGGCGCCCTCATCGTCCCCCCTTCGATAGAAGACCTTCGCAAGATTGTAGAGGGTTTTCCCCACCTCCGAGTGCTCGGCTCCGAGGGTCTCTCGATAGGTTTCGAGGGCGTCCGCGTAGTTGCGCTCCGCCCCATCGGGGTCTCCTCTGTCAAGCAGTAGACTGCCTATATTGTTAAGACTCTTTCCCACTAGCGGATGATCGGGGTCGAGTGAGTTTCTCCTGATGGTCAGTGTTTCATGAAAGAGGGAATCCGCCGCCTCGAATTTCCCCTTTCGGGAGAGGACGATAGCGAGGTTCTCGAAGCACGCCGCCGACTCCAAATGACCGGGGCCGAGGAGTCGGGTAAACGTGTCGAGCTGCTCCTCAATGGATGCCTCGGCCTCGTCGTAGCGCGCGTCATCCACGAGCTTCTCCGACGTCTTTCTCATTTCATACGCGCGCGCCAAGTCCTCTTGATCCGCGGCGGGCAAGATCAAGGTGAGCTCCAGTGTGGAAACAAGACGTTCGGCGTCGGTAATCTGGTACGGCTTGGATTCTTCGTCCCGGTGCCTCAGGTCGAGAAGCTCGCTCGCGGACGCGAGCGCCTCTCGGAATTGCCCAGTCGTTCGAAGCGAGTCTATTCGGGCCTCAAGTTGTGATATTTGGCTGCTGACGTCTTTGTCACGACCGCAGGTGCAGAGGAGCATTGTGGCGAAGATAACGGCGGCGGAGACGGAAACGATAGTGCGAAGTGAGTACATGACCGACACCTCCCTAAGATCATGTCATTTCTTCCTGTGGGACGTCGCACTAGTTTACCAGAGAGGTGAGTTCCCGGCAAGTTCCGCCGTTTTGGGGGTGATGTATCAGTAATTGCGTCAGGCAGAGAAATGGGGTACCTCCAAAGTAGACTAATCGTCTTGGACACTTTGGAAAGGAGGCACCCCAATGGCCAGAGTCACAGCCGCTAGAAGTGTACGCCAGGCCGAGCGGGAACTCATGAGAATGGATTATCAGGGCGAGGGCTTTGAATCGCACCGGGAGGCCGGCCGAAGGGCTTTCTAGCTCCCGGCGCTCGCTTCGCGGAGCTAACATTCGCTTCGCGAAGGTGGGTCTCTGCTCGTTCCTGCACAATGGTCGCTACGAAAGCCCTTCGTCCACAGCCCTGAAGAATCAGAAACCGACATAATGTACGACTACCCGGTTTGGCTTCCCGGGACTGGGTAATGTCCGGGCAAGAAGGCAATAGAGAGATGACATCTGAACCGACCAGAGAGGGCCGAAATGCGAACATCTCGGCCCGCTGGTGGTCCCAAATTCTACGCAGGCGAAACGCCCGCGTCCTTGTGAGTGATCGCCGGCCGGACACAAGCCTCAAACAGAAGAAACGACGAGCGCAGCGTGCCCCCAAGCCGGGCCTATCGATAAAGCGCTCTTATTCCTCCCCAAGTCCACTGCTCGACAGGGGTAGGAGCGTGCGTGTTTACTACTCCAACGGCGTCAATGTCTGCTCCCAGATTCGTGCCGGTTTGCTGTCCCTGATCGGCTATGTCGATAAGACGGACGAAGTACAGTCTCGCATCGGGTCCGAATCCATTGTCATCTATATTGATGGAGCTGTAGCTGTCCGCAGTGGCCGTTCCCACGCTGTGCCATGATATTCCATCGACACTGACTTGGACGTAGGTGTGTTCTACCGATGGGCCGATTTCGTAAACTAGGATATCCCCGCTTGTGGTCCCTCCTCCGGAGAACGGAACCGAAAAAGTCACGGTCAGGCTTCCTCCGCGCCCGAGACTGACAAACGTGCAGTCCGTACAGTGACCCTGCCCATCATAGTCGGGAGCACCCAGGGCGTTACTTGGGTCTCGATATGGCGCAGTAGGTGTGTCGTCGACCATGCCGGGGGCATAACCGGCGACGTCGGTTGCCCATTCCGTACCGGCTGCGGTCTCGGGGATCAACATTCCTGTGGCCGCCGTCATGGTGATAAGGAGACCAAAAACAAGTCCTCTTCCTAATTCCAGGCTGCCTGTAGTGAGTCTCATGAGTTCCTCCTAGCCATTACTCTGAAACTACGACTTTGTAGTTTGAATACGACAAGCGCATTGAAAGCATTCGGCATTTCCATCAGGCTTGGTTCTACTTGCTCGTGTTTGCCGGGCCTTCGAGCGCGAATCGGTGACCTGCTCCACGATCCGGCAGTGGGCTGCCGGCCGACACCCAATATCGCCCGTGTGGTTGACGACCATTCTAGGCACGGCTCTCCAAGCTACGGCGGCCGTCTGCTGCGTTTGTTCATGACTCTACCCTCCTTTCTTATCATGCAATTAGTGCATTCTGCTTTTCCAGTTCGCGGAATAGCCTCGCACCCGGTCCTCATGCCGCGGGTGCCGGCGAATTTATTCTATGCCATCCTGCATTTGTGTCGTTCTCGACGACGACCTAGGTCGCACGACACTATCTTGCCAGAGTCATTTTCTTCGAATCGCCCCAGCCGGGGGCCTCCAAGTGGTAGAAGTACGTACCCGTGGGGAGAAGTCTCCCCGACTCATCCCTTCCGTCCCAGCGCTCCACGTACCGGTTCTGCCCCCTGACCTGATCCACGATCACCCTCACCAATCTCCCTCTTGCATCGAAGATCCTCAAACGCACGTGTCCCTCT
>Ga0180434_10000794_pt1 | contig 46094 bp, 56 predicted proteins | sample SS_ome_7_FD_132453 | JGI IMG/M metagenome (GOLD analysis project Ga0180434, IMG submission 132453) | Hypersaline lake sediment archaeal communities from the Salton Sea, California, USA - SS_1_D_2 metaG | ecosystem: Environmental > Aquatic > Non-marine Saline and Alkaline > Hypersaline >... | reverse complement strand
TATCATGTTTAGTTCCTTGTAGTTAAGATAGTTCCCCATTTAAGTATTTGAGCAGTTGTTTATACTGCCATTTACGTTCTTTTTCGTAAGCAGCATCAGCACCAGCAGCATCAGCAGCATCAACAGCATGATAAGCAGCATAATAAACATCCGCAACAGATTCAGCAGCTTCAGCACGAACAGCCCAATAAGCAGCCTCAACGGCATAATAAGCGGCAGCATGACAATCAGCATGACAATCAGCATGACAAGCATCAACAGCACGAGCAGTAGCACAAAAAGCATGTTTCAGCCCTGCTTCTGTGGCTTCTCCTCTAGTATAAGCTCTAACTACTTCTATGGCTTCTGCTGGTCTCTTATCTTCAGGATATTTCTCTTTAAAAAAATGCAGTACATGCTCTGCACAATCACAAGCAAACAGTCTAGCTGTTCTCTCGTTCCAATTTGTAATTCTACGAATTAATCGTGCTTGTTGAGCTACAATTTTATCCTCTTCTCTTATTTGTTCACCACGGATTTCTACTTCATAAAGTTCTGTGTGAATCCAATCTAGTACTTGCTCTCCTTCACAGACATGATAACCTCTCTCACAAGGTTCAATATCTTTAATAAGAGGCATCCACTTACCTGGTCTTTTTTGAGAATGGGGCTTATACCACTTACCTACACCTCCGTGACAGGATTGAGCATTAACTCCGGTAACTTTAAAAAGAGTTTGATCAGTAAGCATAAGTTTTTCATTAACCATTATTGGATTCCTTAATTTAAATGTCTTACAATAACCTGGCTCCCGGATGTTGCCACGAATACATCAATTCCCCGGAATTATAGAAAATAAGCGTTCTAATATCGTCCGATTGCGGTTCTGTCGTTAAACAATCAGACATACAAATATTCTGCCCATCATGATCATAAACTTTAGCAGTATGAGCACCATGCATGAGAGTCATTAAATGCGTTGATTCTCGGTCAATAATATCCTGTGTCATTGATAAATAATCTACAGGTATAGTGTTTTCATCCACATACCTTTGCTCAGGTGTAGATTGAACTGTGTTGCTATCACATTTTCGTATCGGACGAAATGTTGATTGAGCAACTCCATGTTTTTTACACCAATCAGCAACCTCATAAATCTTTTCAGCACAGTCCACCATGCCCTTATGCATCATAACACACAAACGGACGCTATATCCAAGAGAATGAATGTAATCTACAGTCTTAGACAAGTCTGGATAATCAGGGTGATATATTCGCTTATTGTCATCCGGATTAATACCAACTACTGACAAAGCAATTGTATTCAACCCATAATTACGCCAGTTCATCAAATTAATTCGAAGATCATCACTTTTATAGTCTGCGCTCCAACCTATTTGTAATCCATTAGTTTGCAATTCAAGGAACGGAAACGGATCTCCCATCTCTTGCAATTTCAGCAAATATTTCGTCAAATCAGCAGGATAAAGCAATGGTTCGCCCTTGCCAGTAAACAAAACCGTTGTACACCCACCCAGGGTTGCCAATGAACAAGACTTCTGAAAATTCCGGTAGTTAATATCCGGAGTAGGATCAAGATTTTGATACCCAGTCATGTGCGAAATACAGAACGGACAATTGCCATCACAAGCCGAAGTTCCTACTACAATCGAAAATGTTTGAATTTTCATCTAATGTTCCTTAAAAGTATAATCTTTTAGCCTCTATATACTATACCATATTAGCTGGAAATGTCAAGACTATTCCAGATAAAATTTTGCTGTTTATAGTTCCTCAAATAATTCTACTTTCCACGAAAATTAAGAAATTTCACCATTCAAATATTTAAGCAGTCGGTTCCATTGCCATGCTCTCTCTTGTGAACGAGCAAGCTTCTCTTCTGGACTGTATAGTCTACAGCCATAAGTCACCGCAGAAACAGCATCTTCAGCAGCAATATAAGCAGCGTGATGAGCGCCAATCCTAGCAGTCTCTTCAGCAGCACGAGCAGCATAAGAAGCAATAGAATAGGAAGTAGAAATCAACGGATCTCTATCAGTATAAACATCAAAAGCAACATTGCCTGCAGTATAATTAGCAATAGCAGCCCCATGGCGAGCTTTACCTAATTCTTCCTCAGTGGCTTTTCCATTAGCATATCGACGCGCTACGTCAATAACTTCTCTTGGTCTACTATCACTAGGAAATTTCTTTCTAAACAGAAATAGCACATGTTCTGCACAATCACATGCAAACAGCCTAGCTGTTCTCTTATTCCAAGTAGTAATTCTTCTTACTAACCTAGCTTCTGAAGCTACTATTTTATTATCTTCTCTTATTTGTTCTCCTTTAATTTCCACTTCGTAGAGTTCTTCATTAAGCCAGTGAAGAACTTGCTCTCCTTTACAGATATGATAACCTCTTACGCAAGGGTAAATACCCTCAATAAGAGGCATCCACTTTCCAGGTCTCCTGTAACTATGTGGTTTGTGCCATTTGCCATATCCTCCATGACAAGGAGTAGCACCAAAACCGGTAGCTTTAAAGAGCGTATTATCGTCAATTATCACAAAATTTCTCCATTAATATTTACTTGATATTATTTTATCAATGCAATCTATCATACACAACGTCAACAATAGCTTAATCAGTAGCAGTATCCCCCATTCCTAATGAAGATCCACCCTTAACACTAATATTCCGAATCTCCTTAACAAAACGGTCAACTGCTTGGTGAATATTACTAACTATGACTTTCACTCGCCGCAACTTTGCCAAAGGTAAGCGTTTAATTTCACCGTACAAAAGCTCAAATTTATCATGTTCCTCAATCCACTTAATAAGTTCTTGTTTCTCTTTCAATTGGTCTTTAGTCACTATTTCACTCCTTCCTAGATTCTCTGACCGTCGCTACTTGCTCTGGAGATAGATTACCATCAGCTTTCAATTCATTACAAACCGAACACATGGGTTGCAAATTCCTCAAACTATCACTTCCACACTTAGAAGCAGGTACAATATGATCCTTAGTCATCATAATCCATTTGCCATCTACTACAGCATAAAGATTAAAATGAGGAGATACATCCTTGAGAGATCTGGTCTTTTCAAGAGACAAAAAGACTCCCTTTGCCCCACAAGCAACACAAGACAAACCCTTTTCACGAAACATCCACAAACGGATGGATGTCATTTTAACGCTCCAAGTTACGCCATCCTTATCAATGTAAATTCTGCGCCTTGATGATTTTGATTTTCGAGAATTTGATAAATATGGAAATACTTCATCTGGAGCAAAAGTTCCCAAAACTGTATATCTATGATCTTCAGGGACAGTTATATTAACCACAGTTGCACCTCATTACATTAACATGTACGCCCTGATCATTATAAATATGAACAATAACATTACTGTCTGCAGTTATGGCCTCTTCAGATCGAACCGTCGCTGCAGACTGAGAATTAAAGTCTTCCCTGAATACATCCGAACCGTTAATAGAGTTGACACCAATTACTCGAAACTGACCAGCCGGAGCAATTCGCGGTTCCATTCTTGTCTCCTGTTTTACGGATAAATCTCAGATTCCTGGACTCCATGTCTACCTACACTATACCATACTCACGGCAAATGTCAAGAAAAATCTGTATATTTTCAGCTTAAAACCGATGTATAATGTAGTTACAAAAAGGAGACTGTCATATGAAAACGGGAATTGTTGGATTGCATTTTGGCGACGAAGGTAAAGGAAAAATTGTAGATATTCTATCTCAACAACACGATTGCGTTGTTCGGTATAACGGAGGAGCTAACGCTGGACATACCATCGTAGTTGATGGAAAAACTTTTAAATTCCATCATTTACCATCTGGTGTAGTATCCAACAAAAAAGCAATCCTTACTTCCGGCATGGTGATTAATCCTATCAAAATCATTCAAGAACTCGACCAGTTAGACTTTATCCCTGATATGTTAATTAGCCATAAAGCTCACTGTGTAATGCCTTGGCACATCGCAGCAGATGTCAAAAAAGGCGGAAAAATAGGAACTACCAAACGTGGAATAGGTCCATGTTACGCTGATAAAATGCACAGATGGAACGCAATACGAATGGGTGACCTACTTAATAAGCTTAAAGATGAAAAATTTGAACGGTTTTTCATGTCTAACGAGGAATTGAATGGACCAGGATTATGGGAAAAATATCATGCAGCCGCAGAAAAACTGCAATTATTCATTGGGGATACTGGGGATTATTTACGCAAAGCAGTGTCACAAAATCAGAATATTTTATTTGAATCTGCAAATGGTATTCATCTCGATATTGATCATGGTACTTTTCCATTTGTAACAAGTTCAGCAGTCGGGCCAGCAGGCATTCCACAATCTTGCGAACTACCTAATCTACATTTAGATAGAATTATTGGCATAATGAAATGTTATATGACCAGAGTAGGAGAAGGTCCATTTCCTAGTGAACTAGTAAAACCTCACGACCCACAGGGATGCTATTGTCGTCCTGAGAATCGCCCATGTAATTATTGCATTTCTAACACTATTCGCAAACACGGAAAAGAATATGGAACTACTACCGGACGAGCCAGACGTATAGGCTGGTTAGATTTGGATTTAACCAAACATTCCATAGAACTAACCGGAGCTACAGAAATAGCATTAATGCATGTTGATACTTTAATGAAATCTTGTGAAACTATACAAGTCAAATGGCATAATAAATATATCGCCATAAAATGTTGGGATAATATGTTAGATTCTTCCTTAATAGGATTTAAAGATTTTGTCGAACAATGTTTGGAGATTCCTATATCTATGACTAGCTTCGGTCCTGATCGCATAGATACAGAATCTAAACCAGTTCCACCAAGAAATCCCCTAGATCTTTAGTCTAGTTCTCCATTAAGATATTTAAGCAGCCTATTCCATTGCCATTGACGTTCTGAATCTCGTTGTTTAGGATAAACAGCGTACCAAGCGTAACCTATAGAATTGTCAACATCCGAATCGGCTGTAGCAGAAATATAATATGCCGCTCGTACAGCATAATAAACATCAATACTGCAATAATCATACAGCTTTGAATTAGCATTACATTGAGCTTTTTCTAATTCTGCTGCTGTTGCTTCCCCATTAGCATAAGCTCTAGCCACTCTTATAGTTTCGACTAATTTATTAATTGCTTTGGGGTATTCTTCTGCACATACGTGTAATACGTGTTCTACGCAATCACAGGCCCACAGTCTAGCAGTTCTTTTATTCCACGTTTTAATTCTTCTTACTAGTCGTGCTTGTTCTGCAACTATTTTGTTATCGTCTTTTATCTGCTCTCCGCGAATTTCTGCTTCATAGAGTTCCTTGCCAAACCATTCTAATACATCCTTTCCTTGACAAATATGATAACCTCTATAACAAGGATAGATATCCTTAATGGGAGGCATCCACTTCCCTGGTCTGTTTTTACTATGTGGTTTATACCACTGACCTGTTCCTCCGTGACAGGCTGTAGCACCAGAACCAGTAACTTTGAAGAGTGTCGTATTAGTAATCATGTTTTTCTTCCTACTAATGATTGATCAATGGATCTATTTGCTTTACTTGCTTAATATGTCGCTCAATTGCCTCACAACTGCGTTGATTCATAATAGTATCATAGTTTCCTTTATATGGCATTACGCTAGAATTTAAATATTCTGAGCAGTTAACGCACTGTACTTGTTTAGTAGCTTCATCGTTTTGAACAATCCCAGAATCAACATGCCTAGTAGGTTCAGTAGCATTAACTGACTTGAGATACGCAGTAGCCAATATAGCGAATGTTATCACAACAACAAGAATGATTACAGTCTTCAATTTTGATACCATTAACAATCTCTCCTTTTGATAGTTTTTGCTTCAAATATAGGTCTAAACCATTTTGTCGACATCAACAAAATGGTTCACTAATATTTCATAGTTCGCACAAAATCAGAGGTTGCAGCGACATTGTTGTAATCCACACAAACGTCCAGACAGTTAGCACAACAAATCGGATCTTTCATACTATCATGCCTAAGAATCCAATTTAATCTATCCGTTCGAGTTTGTGAACCTACTTCTCCGATTGGATCACCACCCTCACGTAGATGGATGATACAAGGGAAATGCCATTTGCCAGCGACTGCCATATCATCTAACGCTAGCCAACATTTACGACAATCATTCTCCCTAATACCACGAACATGCCTACTCTGTTGCATGTTCCTAACACGATATTTCAAAATCGGATATTTATCCAATACTTCATTAGGCAACTCAGATAATTTGCTAATAGCTTGATTGTACTGAGCAGCCGGAATAAACCTAATATCTGATACACCCAAACTATCAACAAACAATACAGACTCTATACACTGATCGATATTCTTTTCAGTAAAAACCATACCTACTGTAACATAGGTAATCTTGCTCAAAGTATTAATAACTTCAACAGCATTCTCCCATGCTCCCTCTACTCCACCTGTCATACTGGTACCTATAGCACAACATCCACTATCCAGACTTACAGAGAAATCATTAACACCAGTTTGATGTAGCTTAATGTAATAATCAATATTTGCAGTTCCATTAGTAGAAATAGCAATCCGCTCCACTCCTCCTTCTTTACATCGTTCAATCAACCGGATCAAGCCTCCATATAGAGTAGGCTCTCCTCCAGAAAATCGAACATTCTTCAACCCTTGAGAAATCCAAAGGTCTATTGTCTTTAATGCCTGATCAAATGGTAGATCTCCCTGAATTTCAGATCGCACACCTCGACAATACGGGCAAGAAAGATTACAACGATCCGTAAGAATTAGTTCACATCTCTGAAGAGAAGAAACATTACTCGCATTCAATGCTCGATAATTCGACAGTGTATAAAATCCTATCTCTTCTAATTTCATGATACTACCTTTTTGTTAAGCGTTCGAGCCTACATTTTCTGTAGCACGATTTTGCAATTCAGAAGGAGTAGTGAATTCAACGAAAGGACAGACTCCCCTCTTGAGAGCTTTTACGAATTCCCAACAAATACCTACCCATCCCAAAAGATGAATTTCATGCATTCCCCACTTGTCCATTACTTTATAAGTTTTATCAAAAAGTTCATTAACCCATTTGTTAATCTTTTGCCTTGTAGTAGGACGGATATACCAATCACAATATTCACAAATTCTTCCGGTGGCGGGATTAGAATGCCCGCAGTGATAACACTTCACTGGAGGAGCATTCTCTAATTGAGCCCGACACAAAGCACGTACACGCTCTTTACGAGATTCACGAGCAGCCGCAAATCCATTAGCTCTGGTGACAATATTATTCCAAATGCGGTTAAATATTTTAGTCTGAGCAATACGCATTGCAGTATATCCCACAATAATTCCTACAATTCCAATAATTATCAAATAAGTTGCCCAGTCGAGAATCGTTAGCCACAAAACTCCATCAGTAAAAATATCACACAAGCAACCCGCAATCCAATTTAAAAACCTTCCAATTGCTCCACAAATATGAAATACTACAAAACCCGCATTCAATGCTATTTTAGCAGCAAAAGACCCAACCGAACACAATATGGACCATGCTCCATTCAGAATATACTCTACGTTCCACGCTCCCCATCCCAGTGCCCCCAGAACCCCTAGGGCTACTCCAACAACTACAGCGAGCCCAGCAATAACAACCGTTCCCATTAAAGTATACATGATTCCCGAAACAATGGGAGCTTCATCAAAATTCGATGGACCTTGATCAATAGCATGTCCTACTAAAGTATTATCCATACTGGACAATAGCTTATCAGACCAAACCCCTTCTAGCTTCATAGTCCATCGACCAAAACGCATCATCATCCAGCCAATAACCAGAAGAGGAGAGCACAATACACAAAAAATACTACCCCAAATAATAGTTTGGCAATATGGACAGAGACTCGTCCTGTCAGGAACATCAGTAACTCCATAAAGACTACGAATCCATTTGTAATATGCGAAATGCCACGATTCAGTACTGATAGCTAACATTAAAATGCTCCTACTAAATTTGAGGTTTTGAACAGTTAGTCTAGATCAGAAATGTACGAGCAGTTGTCTTCGTGAAACAACCCAGCTTCAATCAAAATACCCCTCAGGTTATCTCTCTCTGTTTCCAGATCTTCAATTTGCTTGCTTTTCTGCAATACCAATACCTTCGTGTTTTCCAATTGAATGTTCAATTCAGCAGTATTAGCCGTATTAACTACTCTATAAGCATAGTGACAAAACCAAAAACAACCCGCAACTACACCCAGCAACATAATACGTCCCAAAAACTTTTTCATCACTCATTCTCCTCTTTTTTAAATTGACCCAACAGATCAGATGTTTTCTTCTTAACCACGTCTAGATTTTCTTTTGTTTCTTCTTGTACACCTTCAATTACCCCTTGAGCCAACCCCTTACCGAAACTCTTAGAAATTGATTGAATTCCGCGTTTTACCGTTTTGCGGACATGAAAATCTTCATCCCATACTACAATGTCATCACCGGTTTCAAAAACTCCGTCTGGACCCGCAGAAGAAACCCATGCCTCATTAAGCAATTCTTGAACACGCAGTTTTGAATGTAGCTTATTGCCCCATAGGTCACTAGCAGGTAGAATCGCATCATAAGTACCATTTTCAAGTGATCCATATTTCGCTTCTAGCAATACGGTCCTATTCCAATCAGAGCACAAAATGTCAGTTTTAATATGACGAATAATTTTGGGAATAAAGATCAATCCAATAATAAAAACCAACACCACTAAACCAGATGCAGCCCATATGATTTGTCTACTACCTGACCTTTTCATACCTGTCTCCCAAAATTAGATGAAACTAAAATTTGTTAATCATCCCAGTCTTCATCTTCATCTTCATTATCTTCATCTTCATTGGCCTTTGTAGACTGTTCAATCCAATTAGCAGCTTCTTTCATGAGGTTTTTATCAAACTTTTTAGCCGCTCGAAGCTTAGTAACAACTTCTTCTGCAGAACAAATTTTCTCTACAATCTGACTACTAACAGTTAGTTTAACCAACTCCCCATATTGAATGGGCTCAATACCAAGATGACTACAAAACTTCCTAAATTCTTGACAATCATGTGGAAAATCATCCTCGTCATGATCATCCAGTATCATCTCTCCAGATACAATTCGAGGCTTCTTACTCCACAAATAAACAGAATCACGATCCGTACCTACAGAGTCCCGCGAAAGCCACAAAACCTTGTTCTTCTTCGGAAAATCACTCTTCTTAGTAGCCATTATTACTTTCTCCTCTTAAGGGATTCCAGGAACCCAATACCCAAAATTAATGACAATACCACTGGCCATGCAGGAATACAGCAAATCATTATCGTTCTAGTATCCCATCGCTCTGATTCCCATTGAATATTAAACTTGTTCCACAAATACCAAAACGCACCCAACCCAATAATTAAGTATACCACAGTATATACGATCGATATAAATTCCATAAAGAATTCCATTTAATCAACTCCTTCCTGACTTACAGACCGTACTGCCGTATTATGTACAAACTTATACCACCCGTTACGCAACTTGATATCTTCATGATCTCCGTACTGATGACACAGTACAAAAGGAGCTTCCGCAAAAATCACTCCATCTTTGCTGACAACTCCCATATCACAATTGGTAATATCGTGACAAGATGCATCTTCGTCATCACGCGGCAAACCAATAGTATTAAACTCAGCACAACGATTTGTTACTGTAGGAACATCCTTGCTCATAACAGGGACTACAAACCACTCACCCTGACGAACTACATTTTTCTTATTACGGGCTTCTGCTGGAATTAGTGATGTATACGCCCTAGTAATGCCAATAGGATTATCTTGCAATTCACAACCAAAATAAGTACTTTCGTCCTGTCCAAACAGATACGTTTTCCCGTTATATCTAACCAGTACAGATCCAGACCTGTGCCACACGGCTTTAGATTTTTCACTCTTTATCAAAGAAAATCCAGACTCAGGCGGATCACTATCAGGATGAGCTACTATTTCTTGCCACCTAAAATTAGAATCTTTCATCATCTTTTTGATTTTCGAACTTACTTTACGCTCTTCATCTTGAGTAAAATCGACAATCCTCATTTCCCGAGAAACTAATTTCTTGCAAGCATCCATGATATCCACATTAATCATATTCCCAATACAACTCAAACTAACAGAGCAACAGTTCTTCTCTCTCTTCAAAGGCTCGTAGCCATTATCAGCCTGAACAACCAGGAAAAATTTATAACCCTTTTTAGAAGAGGGAACCACCATGCCGAACAGATTCTCATCCTCCGGATTAAATCTGCTCCTCTTCAAATCGCTCGAAGAGACATGAAAGTTCCCATTCACCCAAAACCCAAACACGTACAATCCTCCATTACTTGATAACAAAAGGGCACTTCTACTATGTTCCAGTATAAAGTTACCATTAACAGAATAAGCGCTTTTGCCTGTTTTTAGGAACTCTGAGACGGTTGTAACTTTACTTCGTGGGATCTTTTTAATCGCCATTTCATCTGACATTACTATCGCACCCCAACCATCTTCTCTATATTCGTAATTAATTGTCTGGATTTTCTTCCTAGGCGCTTTCTTAGTAGACTTCTTTACTACCTTCTTGACCGTTTTCTTCTTAGCGGACATAATTAATCGCTCCCTGTGTTATCAAAATCATCAGTAACCTATCTACAATATAACACATTCTCACTAAATGTCAAGAAGATTCTGAGAAATTCCTCTGTCGTCATAAATGAAAAATTTTATGCGCCCGTACTTCAATGCCACTTTCTTGGCATCTTTCAGAGTCCCATAATCACCTTTAATCCACCCAGGATCACCGCGATAATCTTGACCGATTACTCTAAACTTACCTCGCGGTGCTCGTCTGGTAACGGTAATCATGTAGTCTTACGTTCTAGATATTCCCATCCAGGCAATCTAAGATCTATAACAACAGAAAGATCACTAAATATCTGTTGTCCGTATTTTACAATCATACGAGCAGTAACCTGCCCTTCAGATACATCAACAATCTTGTAAGCTGTTGATCCAATAGCAACTTCATCGCCCTCTCTTACGCGCGAAGACTTAATCATCGTAGACATCTTATTTCTCCTTTAAACATCAATTACTAATAAACACCAATCACTAAACAGGCAAATTATCCCAAACACTATTTAAAGTATCCGCACCACTAACACTGTCTAGATCATCGTCTAGATCATCAACATTATCATCAACCTTTAGATCATCGTTAATTTTCAACTGTGATTGCAGTTGCGAGCTTGGCACAACTTGAATGTGTTTAACCATACTTATAGATGTGATTAGCATAGCCACGGGATCTTTTCCACGAAACATAGTAGCATTGGACCCATGAAGACGCAAACGCCCCTCTTTATCAATAACTTGATTCCCAATACTACTCTTCATTAGCCCTATCATACCATTCGAGTTAGCAGACATTACATAAATCTTGTCACCGCTTACCCACCCTGCTTCCTTGATCAAACAACGAGGAATATTCAAAGTGGCTTCAGCCTTCTGTACTGCACATTTCCTAGTGCTGGTCCCACCAGAAACACTAGTCTTTGTGTCGTTAGTATCACTCTGATCTCCACGAATCAAAACCCTACTAACGGCAGAAAAAGAGTGAGGATCATAACCGTCACTCGGATAATAAAGATAAGCCTGCGCAGTTGGTCGTCCTGGACCCTCCGGAAAAACAGAGATAGTAGTACGAAGGTATAACTGCAAATTGGGATCTTCTAATTCTTGATTTTGCCACATTTTGTCAATAATTTTTTTGACATCTCGATGCCGTACCGTCGAATCCTTTTTTATCAAAGGATGAGAAATACAAGCATTAGTAAATGGCTCAGAATGGTCGAGCTTCTCACGAACCAAGTTTATAACATCAAAATAAATAGACAAGACCCCATCATCACTCAAAGACATAATTTTCTCCTTCAATATTAAATAACAGTTTCTCTACCCTTGTTAAGATTTTCATACCAAACCTTATGTTGTTCTAAAGTCACAAGGCACCCCTCAATAAACTTCAAGACATCCGGTGAAACTCCAGTAGACTTTTCATTCCAAGCATCTCGCAATTCACACAAACCTCGACGAACACGCCGTTCGTACCAATCTACTCTCATTCGAGCAACATCCTGCATTACATCATAAACTTTACTGCTTGCCATAGCCGCCAACGCTTTGGTTGACAAATAAGCATTAGCTGCGTTTTGTGAAATAGTCACTGAATAGCAATTCGTAAACAATTTAGCAATCCCACTAACATTAAGCGACACCAAAAGATAATGATCAATCTCAACAGGAGGCTGAGCTTCAAAAATTCGACCAATCATTTTTACTGCTACAGGAAATGTTTCAACGGCATATCCTGGTTGCAATAAAGATAACAACAAATGCGAGCACCCTTCAAAGGAATCATGGTCTAACATTGATAACCCAGTACGAACCGCAGAATGAATCATTTCTTTGTGTTGAACATCATACGAATTTCGAAATTTAATAGCAAACAGCAACAGTTTCTCAGATAATACCCTGCTCTGCTCCTTAGAAAATTGAGAATCTTCTGCCTTAAATATTAAATCTTGTATCTCTCGAATGTCCACGAAATATCCCTCCAACGCAATTCATTTTACGTCATACTCTACAAGATACCGCATATTTATCTGAGAAACATCATACACGATCCATTCATTATTCTGCAATTTACTACCATATCCCATATCCGTAAAACGGGCTTTACCAAATACAGAATGACATCCTACAGGAGGACGAGAATATCCTCTGGCTACCCGACAGCATTCTGGATTACCAAGGGCCACATCTGAAACAAACATAAACGCCCCACGCCCTTTAACATTCCCGCCGCCATTTGCCCAATAAGTACCCACTCTGGAAGTATACCCATCAGACTTTTTCCAATCATCCGCAAAATACGCCCCACCTCCAAAGAGAGCACCCGTAATAGCTACGCCAGTCAATTGTTTAGGCAATTTCAACCCAGTACGAAGAATACCAATACAATTAACACTACGAGTCCCATGAAACAACATAGCTACATTGGCATCAGAAAACTTCTTACGCTCAGGAGCTTTCAAATCAGTTCTTACCTTGGGTTGAAACTTCGGCTTCTCGCGACCAGTTTGTTTTGTACCACCGGCAATTACACCAACCTGTTTATTAAAACGAGCAAGCAAAGGAGGTTGACGTAATGCCCACATATTACGAATATGCATATCTCTTACATTATAATGCCTATTCGCAGAAGCCTTGGGCATCCAATTATGAATAAATTTACCCTCAAGCGAAGTCGGATCCATCCAAACCATTTCCAAATCCATTCCGTCAAATGGATCATTAGCTATCTGAACTTCCGGTACGTCTTCAGACAACAAAGCAGACTCAAATGCATCAAGATCAAATTGCCATGCCTGAATATTGGCATCTGTCAAAATCCAATCTTCGTCAGGAACTCCACGCTCCTTGATTTTCGGAATTCTACTGTACAAAGTCGCAGTCAGTTGACGCAATTCAGTGTCATTATATTTATCTTTGCTCTTTCCAAGTTTACCAATACGACGAGTTGCTTCCGCTAGAATATCTCTACCTTCATTAATAGCAGATTGAGTAGGAAGATACCCTCCAGACAAGCTGGTTTTAGTGTAACTAATAGTACCACCAGTCAATGCTCGTCCCAACTCCATAGTATGAGCATCAAAACGAGCCTTCTTTGCCTTGGTAGCCTTCTTTTTAGACCCAGTTTTAGCTGTTTTCTTTTTTACATCAGAATCATCATGAACAATCTTTTGAGCATCAGGCAGTCCTGTAGAACGCTTAGCAGTAGGACGCACTAGATAACAATCTTTGCCTGCTTTTGCTCTCAATGTTTTATGACCAGCAATAGTTGTCCATTCGCCCCTCTTGTCATTTTTAGAATGTAGTTGCTTAGCAAACACACGTTGAGCTTCTTCCTTAGAAGCACACGCATGAAATAAGAAATCATGTTGAGACCCTGTTCGTCCCCACTCAAAATAAGCAAACCACTTCTGATTCTTCTTAGAGCGTACTACTGCCCCATGATACTCTTTATTACTGTCGATCATATCCTGGTTAAAACAACCAAGATCAGCTATCATACAATCATCAAAATTACCATCTTCGATAGCCGGAGGACCGAAACATTCAAAATCATCTGCACAATGATTAGATGGAAATGTTTTTCTAGCTAGTTTTGACATGATTACCTTCCTTGCAAATTGACTCGGAACACCCCATGATCCCGTCCATATCATCAGACAAATTCAAAGTCTTCGTAACAAATCGAAGTCCAACCAATTCCTTTTTAGGAACCAAACGCATTAATTCGTCTGCATAAGCAGAGTAAATGATCGTGTTATACCGCATATCATAATTAAAACTATCATCACACAAAACACGTGTTTTAAGCCAGATCCACCCCGTAAGAAGACCTCCATAAGTATCGTAGATTTGTTTATCAGTCAATCCCGCAGGATCCATGTTCAATCCCATTATCACACAATCAACAGGCCGCTCATTCCAGTAGTCAGTAGCTTCATAAAGATTAGAAGCACGAAGAACTAGATGACCTAACCGCATAAGAATGTTTGCAATAGGGTCAGAAACACTTCCCCGAGAAGATAGTAGTAATACGTTCATAATTTTCTCCCAACTTTCTTCACGATTCTACTACTAGTATACTAGATGACTGGCTATTGTCAAGAAAATTCCAAGAAATTATTGTTTTCGAACATAACAGTCGCCTTCCCATTCTACAAAAGAAGGATTAGAAATTATTAATTCTTCTCCAGTAGACATAATTACAATGGCATGCCCGTCAGTATGGCGCCTAACAGTCACAACATGGTTTTCATTGATAATTATAAACTTATCATCTCCACTCGATTCAGCTAATTGTACTTTTAGTAACGGTTGCACTTTTATTCCTTATGGCTATTTTGAAATTTTGCAAATACCTCAGGATGGATTCTCATGTAGGATGCCAATTTACTGTACCCATTATTATTCATCCATGTAATACCAGGAAGTTTACCATGTTCTTTAATTAGCTTATGAACAGTTTCTATATGACGTCTACGAATCTCTATATTGAAAGATACACCATCTTCAGTACCAACAACCTCCTGAAATTGTAGATCCTTAAAATACGTAGGGTGCCGTAAAATGTAACGGTGTAATCCGCCATATCCCATCTTAATCATGCGCCAAGGACTAGGCAAAAGACCGTTATTATTTTTTGCCAGTTCTTTAGCCGTATTTACATTACGCTCTAGGGCCTTAGGACGAACATCCATAATTAATACTCCAAAAACAACTCAAAACTAATACTAAAAACTACTATTCTAGTTCCAACAACTCAATAAATTCTCCAATACCAGCAAATTCGATATCACTTGTAAACCTATCCCTAATATACCCACTACCATCGGTAAATAATTCAATAGTAGCTTCTTCGTGGAATTTAGCTTTCACTGCATCAACCACCTTACGCAACGCTATCGACACCTGTGTACTATTCATCTGATTGAGTCAAGGAAACCCCTTGGTCTTCAGCCAAGGGGAGGAATTGACTCTACTCCTTTCTACCAAAAAAAATCTCAACTTTTCTCAAGATTAAACAAGGAAACAGTCCTCATCTAGTAGTATACATAATTATGAGCCACATAACCTATAACATAAAACTCACCACTCAATCAACAGAAGAACATAACCTTCTACTAGACACTCTCATTGCTCATCAAAACATCTGGAACTATATCTCAAAAGATACTTTCAAAACTAAAAACATAGATAAGAAAATTATGTACGACAGAAACTATAAAAAATGTCGTAAACTCTTTCCTGACTCTCCTGCTCAACTTATTATACGAGCTAAAGATTCCGTTTATGCTGCTTATAAGTCTATCAAGAGCAACAAAAGACTTAATTCTCTTAAACAACCCTGTGAACAACATAATTTAGCTCTCAGATTAGATAAACGTTTATATACTTATTGTAAAAACAATACCATTAAACTCACTACTATAAAAAAAGGACAGAGAATCACTTGCTCGTATAAACCTTATCCTAAATTTGCTGAATTATTCTCTAAATACTCAGCATGTGACCCTCTTCTCTACTACAAAAACAACCAATTCTGGCTCTCTGTTTCTTTTGAAGCTCCTGAACCTACTTATGTTGCTAACTCCTGTATTGGTGTAGATCTGGGCATAAGACGTTTTGCTGTTACTTCTGAAGGACTCTCTTTAACCGATAAAGACTTCTTAGCTCAAAAGAGAAGATTACGTTATCAAAAGAGAATACTCCAATCTAAAGTAAAAACAACCAGATCACACTCTGCTAGAAGAAAACTAAAGAGACTCAAAAGAAAAGAAAGAAATAAGAATAAGAATCTTTCTCATCATATAGCTAATAAACTTCTTGAAACAGATTCTAACACTATAGTTCTTGAAGATTTATCTTCACTTAAGAAGAATAATCTCAAGAAGAGCAATTATCAAAAGAGCAAAAGCTCTAAAAACCGTCTCTCACAGGTTCCTTTTGGGCTCATAAGAGACATTTTAACTTACAAGGCACTCCTTCTTGGTAAGAAGGTAGTAACAGTTAACCCTGCTTTTACCTCTCAAAACGACCACAGAGGTTTAGAGAGAGGAATAAGACAGGGATGTAGGTATTATGCTTCAGATGGAGTAGTTTTTGATGCAGATTGGAACGCATCAATAAACATAGCTCGAAAATACACATTGAAGCAAGAGATCAATAAGATCTACCACCCTATTTCGTTTAGTACTCCTTTAGATGGAAAATTGAACTTTTTAGGCAGAGTGCCATCAACCACTCAACCGTTCAGTACTTTTAATAGTTCTGAGCAAACCTAAGGATCTTTAGTCCTTGGGTAGTTGATCGTAGAATCCCTTATCAAGTCCATACTCCCATACGGGGTAAGGAACAAGTTCCAATAAACGACGACTGAACCCACCAGTAGCCCTAAATATCCTTCTGACTTCCGTTGAAGATGTATTCGGAATAGCATCATCGGGAATTAACAATCTGTGAGGAGGCTTACGATACCAATCTATAGTATTATCGATTTCTTCTCCTTGTCTCGGTACTACCACAAACGGTACCAAATCCAATAATTTTTCTGATTCTATCCATTTATGAAAGTTATTCGCATTGTCCATTCCTATAGCACAACACAAATTATGTCCATCAGTTACCGGATCATCCAACAAGGACGTAACAAGATCAATTGTTGCTCCACTTAAGTTATTACATATTTCATAGTCAAATACTTTAGCATTAGGGATACTACCAAAAGCTATTTCACACATCTCTAAGCGATCCCATGAGGAAGCCATATCCTTATTAAACATATGCGTAGAGCATGGAGTTACCCATACTTCGTCAAAATGCTTAAGTAAAAATTTTACAAAAGCAATATGACCGGTTGTTGGAGGATTAAAACTTCCTCCGAATATGGCTATATTACTCATTACTTAAACCTTCCAATATATACAAAGCTAGCAAATATTTATTTTTTGATCCGGGTCTAGGATCATCATTTAGGTTATCTTTAATGTCAGCAATTTTAACCTTTAATCCAATCTCATTCTTAGATGCCCTAAGGATAAAATGAAGATAATCCTCTCCTTTTCGTTCGGTTACAGAATCAACAGCATCGGCTATTTCGTCGTCAAATAATGTCCTTATTTGGTATAATGTAACATCCGTATCTTCAACTACATCGTGTAGCCATGCAACAATCTTACTCTTAAGATCCTTTAAGCTATTTGCAACACGCTCTGGATGAATGATATACGGACCTCCATTACGCCTCGTTTGCCCATGATGAGCATTCATAGCTAAAGCTTTAGCTCTCTCTAAATTACTCATATTAATCTCTTTCTATTAACAACGACGAATTTCTTGCGGAGTGCCACTTAGAACTTCTGGACCGAGATCATCTATATGATCGTGATCTTTAGGATCATCTAGTGACTCAGAATTTATCCACCTGTCAAATAGTCCACACAAATTCTCCTGACAATCCCAGCATACAAAAGCTGTTTTTAACGACTGTCCATCTTCAGTTCCATATTTATAGCTCTGTAAATCTAATCCGAACATCTCTACAGGCTCTACTTCGCGTTCACATTTGTCACAAAAATATTTTACCATCCCGAACCCTCCAAATTAAGAGTATCTACACATAGTTTCCTGGCACTCATTTTGCCCGTCTCTTTACCTGGGCTATCAGACAATTTAACCACCGGAACACCATCACAACTCGACAACTTAATGACGATATTCAAAGGCTTATGACCTACATCATTAGTCAAATGAGTACCAATGCCATAACGATCCCTAATACGTCCATCACAGTAATCATGAATTTCTATTGCTTTATCTATATCCAAAGCATCACTATAAATAATAGATTTTGTCGTCGGATCAATTCTCAACTTATTATAATGACCAATTACTTTCTCGGTGAATTCCTTCCAATCTCCAGAATCCCACCGGACACCATCGAATAACTTCGCAGGCATCATTCCAAAATCTCTGAAAAACACGTCACTCGTAAACGTGTCAGGCAATGCAATACCCAAGTCGCCCTTATACACATCCACCCATGCATCAAGCATTTGCTTGTTTGCCATTCTATAACCAAACATAGCAGCATGAGCCATTACCCATTCATGAGCCATTGTACCAACAGGCATTAATCCATATTTATGAGCCAAATGTACATTACTAGTACCAATAATGCCTCCTTGATTTCCTACAGGTCGTTTCAAGACAGACATAGAGATAAATGCATCTTGAACTGTCCGAGAAAACCTTCGTCGAGTCCCAAATTCAGAAACCATGATACCGGATTCCTGAATTTTGTCCAACTTATCACTCATTTTTTGGATATAATCCGACTTCGGAGCTACACCCTGAAATCTATAATACAATTCACTAATAATAGCCAACAATGGAACTTCCCACAATACAGTCCTATACCAAGGACCAGAAATAACAACAGACAATTCTCCATTCTTTTGACTAATAATTACTTCATCAGAGTTATATCTATATCCAGCCAAAAAGTCTAAATATGCTGGACTCAAATACGGACATGCACCACGTAGAAAATCCAATTCAAAATTTGTCAACGCAAGTGATTGCATTGCATTAACTTCAGACCGCAACAAATCATCAAAACCATCAGGAAAAGTCGTCCCGGTTCTATTGATAAATTCGTATGTTACTGGCACGTCATCATAAAAAAGAGCAATAGCCATCTGCATTGTAAGTTTATACAAGTCAGTGTCAAGCATAGATTGAATTATCATGAATTTACCTCCCCAGAATTATAAAGTTCTGCAAATCGTTTCTGAATAACACAAAGCCACCCAGCATCTGCTCTAGGATAATCATAGCCCGGAATCCCGTCATCAACATAATAAGGACTTAGTTCATACAAACTATCATACAGTCGACGCTGTGAATAACACTGCGAAATAGCTTCCTTAAGCATAATTATATGATTACTAGGTATATCATAATCTTCCGGATTATTAATCCAATCTAAAATTGTCTCCTTCGCGGCATCCTTCTGCCAAATTCGATTCAGAAACTTTTCACACAAGTATGATTCCGAAAGATACCCACTAAACCAATCCAATGAATATCCAGGATCACTAATAGCTCCAAGATGTTCACCAGATAAACCCGATGAATACTCAGGAGAACTAACAACCCCGCGATGATGTCCCATGATTATATCACCAGTAATTACAATCTGGGAATCTACAAACACTATCTTAGTCAAGAAAATACCTGTCCCAGGTTCACTCATAACATAATAAGTCAACCGATCCGAATCATGCACCAACTTCAGTTCGTGCTTACTTAACGATTTAGTCATATGTGGTTCAATATACGTTCTCATACCATCTCTTTCGTTTTGGAAACTACAGGGTTTTAACCCTAGTAGAGGAAAAACGAACACTCGTTTACTCCTCGTTATATACTAAGTTCACAGTTTTACGGTAAGTGGGTACTGTGAAAACCTCCAGTATACTACCCTTCGACAATGTTAAAAAAGCTTAGTTTATACTCTTTCGAGTAAAACATGCTATTAAACGGTTCTAGCGTAGAGCAAGAGACTAGGGTGGCATCTCTTGGTACTTAATAGCTCTTTTAACGTAGAATAATAAGAAGTTATACCCCCCTTTCTTTTCTTCTTAGTCTAGTCAAGACTTACGTTGAGTGCCGTCACACTCAAGCCCCTGGATTTTAATCCTGGGGTTCTTGACACCATCTCCTAACCACTTAAGTATACTCGCTTAAAACGCAATGTCAAGAATAATCCTAATCACTATTAACTTTTTTAATCTTTAGTTGCACTAACTCATACATATCATCATGATTGTAAGGAGCAATTAATTTTTGCAGCAAAGCCAATTGTTCTCCTGAAATATAAGACAAAGAATGATCTTCTCTTTTTTCAAGCTCATCTGAAATGGTAGACCAACTCGTAATAGTATTCATGCCTTTAGTTGAAAAGTATAAATCTCTCCAAAAAGTAGGCATGCCATTCGCTAATTGATGCTCATAAACTAGTCGATCTTCTTCCTTTTGATTATATTCGGCAACACACCCAGGCATATCAAATGTCAAAACAGTGCCATACAACAATACCGGAATCATAACAATCAATGCGGCAATACGAGAAAAATATATCTTAAAAGGAAACATACTAACAATAAACAACTCTTCTCCACAGGCAGGACAATGCTTCAATCCATCTGTAATAGACAAACCATGTTTAGAACATTTTTTAGTCATAAGATCTCAACCAAATTTTAATATCACTTGTCAAGTCTACGAGATTGGAAACAACCTTAACATCAGGACGGATAATAGATAATTGAATAGTCACATTTCTACATCTTGGAAATTTGGGATGAATAGCCACAAATAACGGCTTCTGCAAACTAGCAACTTTCCCCAATTCAAACATAGTAACAGGGCACATCGAATCTGGAGGAAAAAAGAACATATGGGCGCTACAAGACATTAAATAATCATGTTCCCACTGAACTTGTTCTTGTTCAAGATTACTATCAGAAAATTCATCACGACGAGGATTAAACAAAACCACATCTGTATCACTCAAAAATTGCTCTACAGACCTTTGCCAGTCCTGACATCCGGTTATACCTCCAGCTATGAAAATCGATGTCTTGTCACCGTCATATCTATTCGGACATTTAATGCACTGCATTACTATCTCCTAACTAAACTTCTACCTATAGTATATCATCTAAAAAGAATTTGTCAAGAAAAATTACATATTTTCCCGGAAAATGTATGCACAAAAAATTCCCCGCCTACGAATAGACAGGGAATTTTGTGCTAATTCTGATACAGCTTAAATCGGCGGTCTCTTGCCAACCGTATAACTATGTTCAGAAACTGCAGGACGCTTCTTCAAAAGATATCCCATAGCAGTTCCTCCAGTATATACCATCAGCAAGAAAAACATCACTCCCAAATCAAACGTTCGATCCATATCAACCGTGTTGATCTCATCAGAAGCATTAACCGTCGTAATAGGTGTTACATTACCAGCCGCTTGGACGTTATACTGCCAAGAAGACGTAGCTTGGAATCCTGTCAAAGGCAACGCAAAACTAATGACCCCAACTGCTACTGCCACCCAAACAACAACTTTAACCATAAATTTAGCCATCATGTGTACTCCTTGTACCAGTATCAGCAACTTCATCATAAATATTCTCTTGAATATCAGTGATACCAGCAGCCCGCAACAATGCCATGTTAATCAAATTCTCCATCATACTTCCACCACCGCTACCACTTCCACCGATAAGAATAGTACGAGGAACACCAACCTTAGCAAGTTCGCGTGCTACGTCCACATCACGCTGAGCATTAATCTGAGCAAGAATACGCTCCTGCTCTGTAATAGCTCCACCCTTAGCAATACGCTCTTCCTCAGCAGCAGCCATCAATTTAACAGCCTTAGCTCGCTCGTCCGCAGCCTGCGTCTTCAACTTAGCTTCTGCAAGATCCAACTCGGCAACTGCAACAAGCTGAGCAGCCTTAGTTTCTGCCTCAAGCTTCGTCTGCTCAGCAACAGCAACTCCACGAGCAGCATTCAATTCAGCAACTTCCTTCTCTCGCTCTGCATTAATAACAGCCTGCGCACGCTCCTTATTAGCAACAGCTTCTACTTCTGCTCTTTCACGCAAACCACGCTCAACAATCATCAAACGCTGCTGAACTTCCTGCTCACGATCAGCCTTCGCTTGCTCTGCTCGAAGCAAAGAATCCTTCTTTGCAGCAAACTTTTCAAGAGTTTTCTTGTCATATTCAGTGTGCTCAATCGAAAACTGCAATACTTCAAGCTCATACTGAGATAGTGGCGAAGGCTGAGAAAACTGCGGCAACCCATCTGGACCCAGTACAATCTCAGTTGCAAAGATTGTAATCTCATCTCCAGTATGATCCGTAGCATCCTTAAACGACTTCTCTACCCGACGCATCGAATACAACCCATGCACCAACTGATCATGCACAAGCTGCGTAAACTCCGCTTTACGAGCAGACATATGCTCACTGGATGACATTAGCGGAGCAGTCGCTTTGGCACAATTGACCAAGTGAGATTTTACCGAAGCTGTTACGTTATCAACATTACCTGCAAACTCAGCATGCAACTGACCACGCTTATCTTTAGTTTTGGGAGTAGCGAAACGAATAGTCACATCCATTCTAGCAGTACCACCATCATTAAAAGTAACTCCGATGGACTGGTCCGTCATCTTATCAGCTACTCCTACCGTATCCCCCTCACCTACCTGCTTAAACTCTTGTGAGATAGCACGAGGATAAGTCCAAACACTAGCAAACTTGCGCAGATACCAGCCTGCTTCGTCGCGGACAGTTACATTACCTCCAATGGACTGAATAACCTGCCAATTTGAAGTATCATTCTTGCCAAACCCGCCAAAAATCAAAACAACCATAACCATAAAAACAACAACAGCCGTGACATACATCCCAATTTTCATGTGCGTACCCTTCATAATCAATTCTCCTATTTCCTTAACCAAAAAAACTTAAACTAAAAAACCAATATTAAGACCAACGAAACATTTTCTTATTACGAATCAAAGCATCATCAAAATGCTTAATAATTTCCTTAAAAGTATTCAACGACTCCGAATCATTGCCCCACAATTCACTGTTATTAACTCCGAAACAAAACCCTTTAGCTTCCTTTGAATAAGGACCATACTTTATAGCCATATCTAAATACAACGTAATAAGCTCACCTACTTTATCAGCTTGCTTCCACGATGACTTAGCCTCTTTCGCTGCTACTTCATTATGATGCTTAATTCCACAAACAACAAAATAAAACGCAGCGAACAATACAATAAAAAATACGATCAACAAAGCTTGCGGTGGCATGTGAGTAATCTCCTTTTACTAATTATAGCCCTTAAACCTGCTTGTGCCTATTATAAACATCAACTAAATTTCTACTATCGGCCCCAAGAAAATAACTTATCATTAGCAAGCAGTGCTCTGTCAAAATGCTCTACAATTCTTTCGAACGCCTTCAATACTACATCATTCTTGCCCCACCATTCCTTTACATTAATTTCAAAACGAAAATCTTTGGCTTCCTGAGACTCAGGACCGTACTCCAAAGCTATATTTGAATACAAAGTAACAAGTTCGGCAATTCGTCCCTCGTCCTTCCATGACTCGTTCATGGTAGTGAAATTTTTGTAAAACTTCCTAAGCGAATTCACGGCAATAACAAAACCAGCTAAAACTAAGAGAACTACAACAATCCAAAAAATTTCGAAAATCACAGATACTAACATAATCTACTCCCAGTTCATCAATGAGCCACTCTCTACAAATATACTATAACACACTAAACATGAATGTCAAGAAAAATCGCAAAAATAATTTCCCAACAAAATTAGCACAAACTACCCATACGGACCCAACAACTCGCTAATAGACTCAAAACGGTGAATACGCAATATAGCATCACCAAAAAGCTCCGCTGTACTTAACACCTTAATGGGGAGTTCATCCATATTAGGAAGAACAGGAATAGTATCAGTAACACAAACCTCTTTAATTAAATCATGCTGTAATCTCTCTACCGCTGTTCCTACAAACTCACCATGAGTAGCAGCTAAATAAAATGCCGCAGCACCATTCTCCGTAGCCAAATCTATAGCCTGACGCATAGTACCAGCAGTAGATATAATGTCATCAAACAATAACACATTCTTACCAGCAACATCGCCCACTAATCTCTGAGCAGTAACATTACCATCTTTATCCCTAACCTTGTCTATTACCGCAATACCTACCTCGCCAGGAAGACCAATACGCTGCTTCCCCGCCTTCTTTAAATTACCAACATCAGGAGATAACATAACAATGTCAGACATTTTACTACTCATGTAATGCTCAGCAAACAAAGGACCAGCACTAAGATGATCCAACGGAACATGACGAGGGAAAAATCCCTGAATCTGATTAGCATGCAAATCCATCGTCAATACACGATTATAGCCTGCCTGCACTAACAAATCTGCCATCAAACGAGCAGTAATAGGAGTCCTGCCTTCGGTCTTCCTGTCCTGACGAGCATAACCAAAACAAGGAATAACAGCAGTCATACGGTGAGCAGATGCACGTCTCAGAGTATCACCAAATGTCAATAACTCCATAACTGCATCATTAATACCAGTGTTACCATATTCATCAGGAATATGCTGACGACAAAGTGAAACTATAACAAAAACATCTTTGCCCCTAACATCAGATTCAGTTCTAACAAAAGTCTCACCATTGGCAAATGGCTGATTAAAACATTTACCAACTGGCTCGTCTAAGTAATTGCAAATTTTCCTCGTTAATTCCTGACACCCTCGACCACCAAAAACAGCCAACGGATGTGGTGTATCATCACTCAATAATTGATCCACTATCTAATACTCCTTCCCAAACCAACGTTTCTCAATCATTTTCAATTTGCCACTTTCACGCAATTTGGCAATCGAAATGGAAAATAACTTTTCTAAATCCCCTTGATTGGCAGTAATAGCAAGCCCGTAATTTTCAGGATGAAAAACTTCACCTGTTACCGCAGCATGCTTACTATGATTTTTAACATAATTAAGAACGACAGGATCATCAGCTACAACAGCATCTACATTACCAAGCCTCATCTCAACAACTGCTTGATAAAAATTCTCAGTCTCAATGATTCTATCTGGATTATACTCCTTTGCTGCGTTAACACTGGTAGTACCAGCAACTGCAGCAATAGTCTTATCTTTGAGATCTTTAGGACCATCAATAGCAGTAGAACGAGTATATACCATCTTGTTAGTAGTCAATGTAGCCAAAATAGCACCACTTAACAAAGATGTACTAAAAAAGCAAACAAGAAGCAAAATATTTCCCACGGTAGTTTTGGGCCAATATCTCCCAAAACCAATGGTTGTACCAATATCTATAGCAGCTTTAGCACCTTCTACGGCTGTCTTTATATTGCTATCTTTGTTGCCTCGCTCAGATAACCAAATCAAAACTCCGAATAAAATAAAATTGAACAGTAGAGCTAAAATGCCTATGGCAATTTCAATTCGACAAAATTGAGTTACATAACCTAAAAAATCAACTTTAACACGAGGAGGTGGAATAAGAATACGTTGTCCAGAAGATTTATATGGTTGAGAAAAATCCATAACTCGTAGTCTAGATTCATTAATAGAAACTCCTGCCATTGCAACATTAACATCTCCTGATTGTACTTTAGAAATCATTTCAGGAAAACTTGCAATAATTTGATATTTGTAATCTGTTCCTTTTCTCCAATCTTGATCTGCAGCTATAAGCTCAAACATTTCATAATCTGAACCAGAAATACTTCCTGTGTGAGGATCTACTACAATCATAGGAGGGAAATGAGTTACACCAATAGTCAAGGGTTCATTAGTTGGTGCCATTAAAGCCAAAAACAGTGTTAGAACTTGCATAAATATCTCCGTTAAAAAGACTTTTTGCGCAAAATAAGAGTTCTTCTGTATTAGTAGTATACTATGTATTTGGGAAATGTCAAGGGAATTTTGCAAATTATTCGAGGCAGGCGAAATTGAAATAATGTGACCTCAACTGACAAATTGAGGAGACACGTATATTATACAATAATGAACCCGCGCTGTGCTACTTTTAATATGACCTCAACTAGTAAGTTGAGGAAGGCGTAGCGATTAAATAGAACTATAACAAAATAACTATGCTTTCAATGTGACCTCAACTAATAAGTTGAGGAAGTATTGACCTGAAGGTCGTCATAACAAACAACCGACCACTTTCAATGTGACCTCAACCAATAGTTAAGGATACGACGACTATTCCCCAAAACCCAACTGGTTCCAGCGCCTCGTTTCAATGTGGCCTTAACTCAATAGTTAAGGATACTCGTCTTCTGCTAATTCACGCAGGGTAAATCTATTGTTTCAATGTGGCCTTAACTCAATAGTTAAGGATACCCAAGGTTCGACTCGCCTTGGGGCTCTGGAGAGTGTTTCAATGTGGCCTTAACTCAATAGTTAAGGATACTACTCCGAAATGCTGCGAATTTGTGGTCTGTTGATGTTTCAATGTGGCCTTAACTCAATAGTTAAGGATACAAAAGACCTAGAGTTATCCGTTCTGCTCTTCCCGTGTTTCAATGTGGCCTTAACTCAATAGTTAAGGATACGAGCCAGCAACAGTACCTATTTCCGGCATTATCCAACGTTTCAATGTGGCCTTAACTCAATAGTTAAGGATACAACGGGCGATACAGTTAGATTAGTATCCGCATCTATGTTTCAATGTGGCCTTAACTCAATAGTTAAGGATACAATCCTGTTGCTTCGGTTAATTCCTTGGCAGTCATGTTTCAATGTGGCCTTAACTCAATAGTTAAGGATACCTAGTTCCGGGAGTACCTAGTATTCGGCGATGATATCGTTTCAATGTGGCCTTAACTCAATAGTTAAGGATACCTGCCTCAAATTAGAGAAACTAATAAGGCATTGGAGTTTCAATGTGGCCTTAACTCAATAGTTAAGGATACGGAATAGAGCGGTTTCTGCTCTGTCGGCTAGTTTTAGTTTCAATGTGGCCTTAACTCAATAGTTAAGGATACTACCAACGAAACAATAAGAAGACGAAACTAGGGTCGTTTCAATGTGGCCTTAACTCAATAGTTAAGGATACGCTGCGGGAAGCCACGTATCCCCACGCTTGGTTCTGTTTCAATGTGGCCTTAACTCAATAGTTAAGGATACCGACACCCTAAATCCGTCTATATATAATTAGAAAGGGTTTCAATGTGGCCTTAACTCAATAGTTAAGGATACCAAACAAAGCCCGTCCTGTAGTTCTTTGGCAATACCGTTTCAATGTGGCCTTAACTCAATAGTTAAGGATACCCTACGGAGCGGTACAAGCTGGTCTGTCGGCAAGGGATGTTTCAATGTGGCCTTAACTCAATAGTTAAGGATACAAAACATCGGGAGAGCAAATAGTTGACGCATTACTCGTTTCAATGTGGCCTTAACTCAATAGTTAAGGATACTCCTCTTCTGGCATTACCTGCGGACTCGCCGACTAAGTTTCAATGTGGCCTTAACTCAATAGTTAAGGATACAAACGGAGCAGGGTGCATAATGCCGGTTTTGCCGTGTTTCAATGTGGCCTTAACTCAATAGTTAAGGATACCCCGTCCCTCATAACTCCTTCAAATACAACAACTTACGAGCTACTTTTCGAGTAACTATCCATGAACTTAAAAATAAAAGCTCTGATTTTTAGGACCCAATCATAACTACTTGTTAATAAACAACTTACAACTTCGAGCGGGTCCGGGGTTTTGAGCATCATGGACCCGCTCGAAAAACTACTTCAAACGCCTATTCACTTGTCAAAGAACTTCTAAACTTTAATCGTTAGCTACAAAAAGACCTAACCCTCGATAGCGCCCTGCTCCTAAAATAACAGGACCAACAGTAGGTTCTTTAAACCTAATTCGAACATGACAGGCAGGTAAATTCTTCATATAACTTGAACGATGATGATCATTAAACGCTGTAGCAGTATGCCAAGAATGTTTCCTTGATTCGATAGATTCTATCGAAGCTAAATCATACCCCGCGTATTCAAGACAACGACCTAACAACCTAGCTCGCTTATTTGGCTTATTACTGTCATATCCAGGTAAAATTACTGGTGTTACAGTAATCCATTCACGCGAAGATTCAACACAATATTTCCTGAATACTCTATCATCCGGACGTACTGCCTCTAATCTAGCAACATCATAACCGTCTTTATTCTTAAGCACAGCACCATTAAGACTATGATGAATCCAATCTGTTGATAGATTGTCTTCTCCTAATGATCCAGCAATCAAAACCCTTCGCAACATACCATCCGCATTATCATGTCCTACGGTTGGCAAAGGCAAATAATAGAAACGAGGCCAAGACTCATCCACAAATTTCCCATTTGGCTTACGAGGACCATGTCCAGCAACATACTGCTCAGCCCACTCTTTGGTCCTCCATTGACTCAAGTCATTCTTAGCGACTTCACAGGCAACATGCCTTATCATAGCAGACACTTCTACTGTTTGCTCCTGTGGAAATCGCCGTCCATTTTTTGAGCCTTTCAAGCTACTCAATAAAAACGCAGCAACAGGGCGAGTAACAGATTTCGACAAACATTGATAACCAACAAAATTAAAAGTCTTAAAATCCGAAGGACGATTATAATACCCTTCTGCAAGACGATTGAGATTGTCTCTATGTCGAGATTGCAACCCTTTCATAGTCCCTACCTTAGGTACACGTAAATTAACACGCAAATTAGAAGACTTTGATGGTCGCCAATGATTGCCTGTGAGATTTTTCATCTCTTGATCAGACAATACACAGGCATTACCGATTGCCATATCGACACCTAAGCCCAAAGATACTACATTTCTAGCTAGTCCCTTAATACTATTCAGATGTTTAACTTCATCATCTGACAATACATCAGGCAATTCCCAACAATAATATAGAGTATCACTTCCTTGTAGATAATGCGGATGCATAACTTTAGAAATAAGACGACTTTCATAAGAGTCTTCATCGCTGTCATTTCTAGGAGCAAACCTAGTATACTTTGACATTAGCTTTGCATTGGGAGCAATAATACTGGGCAACTTTTGCTGTTCTAGCCAACTAAAAGCTGCGAACTTTTCTTCAGGCTGATGACTATGTCTTGATCCTCCATATGCGCCAGCTACTAAAGCTTGAAACAATCGCAATGGATTAGGAGGCCATTCTGGCTTATTATCACCGCTTCCATGATACAAGCGATCTAATAGTCTAACCGAAACACATAAATGTTTATTCATTTATAATTCTCCATTATATTAATTTTACTTCTTGCTCTTCTTTGACTTCAGAAAATCACTAATGGATTCTTCAGAAATAGCCTTTCCTTTAAGCAGCTTGCGATCCTTCGAGCTAAGCTTAAGCATCTTATGAGCCAACTCTTTATTGAATTCAGCTACGATAGCATCTTGATTTACTCCAAAGTCCTTAGCTGCCATAGTAGCAAACTCAAGAGCATCTGCATGATTAATTACGCACTCTTTATTATCTCCATCATACTTGACAAGTTTCCAAACGGGAGGGTTCTCAGCATCTATTACCAATTGACAACCTTCACGAAGCGAGAATTCCAATGGAGCGGTAAAGCATACCAAAGATAGAGCCAACAAATAGCGACGGAGGGCCAAAGTGCTTTCCGGATCTGAAGAGTTTAGCGATCGAAGAACTGTCAAATTAAGGGTCATATCACGGCAAACACTTCCAGACAGCATTACGCCTCCGACACTAAGAATGTCCAAAGCATTATCAAGTCCGATTTCGGAAGGTTTACCTTCTTCGCCGAAAGATTCACCGACATCATTAAAGTATACAGCAGAATTCCTAATCTCTTTCACATTATGAGCCCGCAATACAGAGCGAACCATACGTTGCAGTTTGGTATGAGTAGCTCTCGAATCCCATGCTCCAAAAACCAATGTAGTCGGCGCTATGCGAGCCAAATGTTCTGCATTGCCTTCATCTCTAATTGCAATAAAAGCATCATATACAGATTGTCCAATCGTTGAGAATTGGACTCTAGCGTCAGCAGCCCTGTGTCCAATATCTAGCAAATCTTCACAACCATCATCGCTCTTTATAGTAACTTTAGGGACAAGATGTTCATACTTCTTTTTCTTAAAAATTGGTTCCATTCTATTAGCTTGAGACCCGACGCTATCCATCAAGCACACATTAGTACCATCATCAAAATGGTCAATATTATAACCAGATCCTCCATCTTCCATTAGATAAGACGGAGGAAATACAACAGCCCCTTTTCCTTCCACTGACTGAAGCATTTGCTTGGTAAACAATGCTGCTACTTCACTTCCATCTTCCAGCCAACCATCAAACTGATCAATTTTCATCGTCATAACTTTCTCCTTTGACAATACGGGCAATTCCGAGCCCTTTACAACTACCTCTAGAAACAAAATTACTCTGTAATTTTTCTGATACTATCATCGGCAACGCACCAACGACGGCTACTTGGGCAACAATAGGTGGTACAGGAACATTCCAAGTAGAAAATTCGATAACTCTGGATTTTACATCCAAACAAGGCAGGCATCGTTGAAGCCCAATTGCTCCTAAAATTTCTACAAAGGGATACAACATCAACTTTTGATATGCCGAATGAGCATTCGGTGAAAATCCGACCTCAGAAGCCACCCATGCTCCCCTAATATCGAAGCTATATGACCCCTGTACCTTTGTCTTCACATTAAAGATATTAGACAAATCATCTGCTACTTCTGATACACAATTCTCAGCTTGTTTGTGCCATTTCAGAAACGATTTCAATGAGCCTCCATTACCCGACCATGTTTTAAACAAACTAGGAGTTCCATTGCTTTTCAACCACCAATCCAAACGCATATTAATTGGTGATCCCAGCATAACTGGTGCTACTGCCGCATCTGTAGCATTACGATCTGTTTGAACATCACAATTAATCAAAGCATTAAATAATTTTTCCGGAATTATAGGATTATGATTGCTTAATTTCACGCAAAATTTATCCTCTTCAAACCATCCCTCTGCTCCTTGATATACTCTATCTGCCAATTCTAACAATCCACAGCAAGCGAAAAACTGTCCTGGATTAGTCACATCTACCGGTATAGTAATTATATTTTCATTAAAATTCATTATTTATTCTCCATTTCTTTAGATCCAATTTGATCAGCACAACGAACTAAAGACTCTAACCATACCAATACCCATCGTCCAAACCGTCGCTGCAGACGACCGAACCGTTGCAATGATTCAATGGAGATTTCGTGACAAAATTTAGTACCAGATTCCTTATCATAAGCTTCTTGTGAAAAATCGGGCCTCGCTCTCCCATGATGAGCAGCAATCAAATGTAAAATAAGATCTCGTTCCGGATGAGCAAGAAGAAGGTTCTTGTGCTTTGTCGCATCAATTAGAGATGCAAACTCATGCCTAAATCCGCCGAGTACCTTCCAGGACGAATGACCTTTAAATTTAGCGAGAGTCACATTAGGGTCATTATTTTTAGCATAACATTGCCAAATTTTTCTACCTTTACCACTATCATGATGCCTAGCCGCTTGTGTTATAGCACTAGCAATAGGTTCCATAATACTTAATGACTTCACAATACGTTCTGCTGCCTGTTCTGTCTTATTGGCATGTACTGACAAGAGCATACGCTCTCCAGGATCTCTAGTATTAGACCCATCAACCTTATATTGAATAGATTTTACAGAATCTCCAAATTCACCATCTTGAAGGATAATTTCATGATGTGTTGTTAGTCCAGACATAATTTTATCTTGTAGAGTATCATCATACACCCGTTGACGGTCACCCTGAATTTCAGCTACATCACATGCTGGAGTTTGAACAGATCCATCCAAAAATCCATTTTGTAAACCTCCAACTTCGCACGGCAAAACTACTTGAGCTTCATTAAGTCGTGTATCACCTTTGAGATCTTTTAGTTCATCCAGAGTTACCCATTCGATCGTACCGCTAGTAATTAATATTGCCCTTTCATCTGGCATACGTGTAGCTATACTATTAAGCTCTTTAAAGAAATGATCGATACGACATTGCATTCGTTCTGCTGATCGAATTGGAAAAGCTTTAAACACTCGTTCAAGGTCATCTTCCGAGGGTAGTTTGTCTGCATTTGCTTTAGCCAGATAAGAGACATCAGATCGCCAAGCAATACGAATTCGCGGATAATTATGATCTGCTACACCATGAAGATATGGTTCAACATTAGGTCTTCCAGGGAGAGGCTTGGTTATAGAACTCAAAGACCACATATCGAACAGAATATCCGACGTGGGAAGGATTTGAGGAATAGGAGACAAAGCTTCTTTATAATCTTTAGATTCACGCAGTTCATTAAGTGCTTCAGGCGACACATCCTGATCATCATCTGCTATATCTCGCAAAATGTCCACAGTTTTTGCCTTGGCAACGCCATATAGATTTAGTTTGCCTTTAAATTCCTGCTTATTGCAAACTACAACAATATTTGCAGATCTATTATGCCCCCCAAGGCGATTAACTCGTCCTAGTCTTTGAATCATACTGTCTATAGGTGTCACATCACAGATCATATGATCAGCATCAAAATCCGCTCCCACTTCACCTGCAGAAGTAGAGACAAGATAAACAGTTTTATCTAGTTTTTCTGGTCTATTAGGATCAGACTTGAATGCCTTAAACAAATCAGAGTCAACCAACTGGTCTCGTTCATGACCTCGAATGGTACCTGTTAGTACTCCAATTCGTTTAAAAATTTCTTCGCCTTTGATATTAATTTTTCCCGCGATTTTACTAACAATTTCACGAGCATTCTTAGGAGTATTCACATATACCAAAACTCGACAACCTTGCGAATCATAAGAAGCGGCTTCTGTTGCGATGTTTTCCATCAGAGTTTTAGATGTTTCCACCTCAACGAATTGCATAGTCTTTTTAGCATTTAATCTAGCTAGAACTATTTCATCTTCTTTATCCAATTGTCCTAACTTAAAAATCGTCTTAGATTCTTCTGTTGGTATATCTGTTGCAGAGAGTTCCATCACTTTAATAGGACTAAACGCAGAAACCAATTCAGGAGAATCATCAGACAATTTATCTAGTTCTCGCTCTTGTTCTTCTTTAACTGACTCTAAAAGAGAGCTAAAAGCTGGAGTTAAATGAGATTCATCATGAATAATGAGAGTATCTTGTCCGATCAATCCGGCATGATGTGCTCTACCATACTGTCTATCTCCATATCCAGAGAACAGCAATTTAGAGCCAATCATATCGATGGTACCAACAATGATTGCCGGTCTGGCTGGATTACTACGCCATTCTCTATTATCTGCCAATTCTCCACGCAAAGTACTTACAGCGAGAGGAATGGTGGTTTCATCACCAGATAGTTCGGTACAAGAAGATATGATTTCTTCAACGGCTAATTTGCATTCATCTTGCAAAACTGGCTGTTCTGTAAAATGGCATTTTTCTGCTAACTCGTCAGTTGCCCAAGATAGTTTTTGATTTTTCCCAACTTGATACAAACGTGACAAAATTTTCATTACATCATCTGTAGCTTGATCTACAACTGTTCTTCGATTAACAATATAGATCAATCGTCTAGGAAGTTTGTGTGAGTTAGCTAAAGCTATTAACCAAATAGGAATGATAGATGTTTTACCTAAACCTGTAGGAATAGAACAAACGTCTGGAATTTTATCATTAGCAACACTATCAACTGCGGCAATTAATTTCTCGTACATTCTAGATTGCCACTTAAACGGACGATTGCCGGTCAAGGCTTCAAATGCAATCTCAAACGGGACTATGTTCATAATATCCTCCTTCTTAAAATTCTTTTAACATACAACTGACCATAACCACCGGAATTATACTATACTTTTTTCGTGACGTCCCAAAGAAAGCAAAAAATATTCACAAGATTTTTCGAACTCATTTGGTACTGTATTTAATGAAGTAAATGTTAAACACCAATAAAAGAGGCAACAGAGAAACATTCCCTGCTGCCTCCAATATACCTTAAATTCCCAAAAAGTCAAGACAATTCAGAAATTATTTTCCGGCATTTGACATGTATTTCGCTGCCAAATCTTTAGCACTAGAAGATCCACCCGAACCATACTTGGCTTCCAGATCTTCTTCTTGACTGGTGCCCATTTCCTCAAAAGCATCAGCTTCGGCTTCACTATCAAGCACAGCATCCTCTAGGTCATCCAAAGCAGACAACCCTCCTTGTCCTTCAGCGAACGCCTTAGATGACTTAGCAAGCTTATTACGAATATCTGCGCCTGCTTTACGAGCAGCCAGAGCTTGGTGATTGGCTTTAGCTCGCTGAACTTTAGATTCTGCAGCATCAAGTTGTTTTCGCAAATTAGCAGTTACGGATTCGTTCTTTTTAATTTGCCCTTTATGCTCAGACATCTTAAGTTCCCATTCTTGAACTTTTTCTGCGCAAGAGATCACGTCATTTTCTTTACCTTCTGCGGCAGCTTGTTTAGCAAAATCATCCCACTTCTTCTTTTCAGCGAGAGCATTCTGATATCGAGCTTCCATTTTGATGGTTTCTTTGCGTAGTCGAGCTACTTCGGATCGAAATTCAGCGATTTGTTTTTCTGAATCTTCGATAGCAAATTTACCATCACGCACAGGATCACCCAATGATTTAGCAGCCTGATCTCTTTTTTCCCGAAAAACATTCCTAATAGCATTAAACAATTTACCCATTATTATCTCCTTTTGATATTTTGTTTGAACTTCAAGTAGTTTACTTGGACAACAATGGCATTACTGCCACTAGTCCACGACGAAGGTCATCCATAGTCCGTTGAAGCTTATTCTTGTCAAAGTCACCAATAGAGACGCTATTCGTCAATACCAAAACATCATCTTCATCCAGGATTCCATCTGGATTAATTAGACCTACGCTAAACGGTTGAATTTCGGTATTAACTGCCAACATCAACCATGCAATAGCATCAGCAGTATCGTCAGGCAGATCTCCTACGGTACAAAGCTGACAATCAAACTGGAGGCTATCGTCAATTGCAGTAACCATAAACACAAAGTCTTGAATCTTGTCGTTATCCTCTTTGTCATCGAGGGTAACGGAAACACTACCCGTTACACTTTTCCCGTCTTCATCGAAACGAGCAAGAAGTCCCATATCACACAAATAAAGTGAAAGATCGTACAGCGTGCCGACGTGCGTCATATTCTGCAATACAGCCTCAATTCTAGCTTTCTCAAGCACTCTGTTTCTACCATCAACAACCCTGTTATTACCATCTGAACATTTCTCAATAGTAATATGAGAATCATTTGGAACTTCAGTCACACTTTCATCTGTCATTGTCTTCATATTATTCTCCTTAAGTAATAGCCAGAATATCAACTTCTTCTGGTCTTACAGAATTACCAAACATCATTCGAATCAAACCACCATCATCAAGATCAGCTTTTCCAATCTCGATAAACAACATTTCAGGACATGTAGTATCATCACTAGTATCGAACTCTACCACAGTAGCAATTAAATCCCGTTGATTATCTTGAGGAGGATCAAAGGTTATTCGTCCTTGCAATTCTCCTCCACCTTTGATATTGTAATCAACATGGACATCATCGTCGCCTTCTTCGTCACCCGGAAAATCCCATCCTACATGCTGAGCATACTGAAGATCACAGCATTCAAAATCTTCATCTTCGGGTTCTTGAAACAGCCACAATCGGTCTGTATCAATCATATCTTGACGATTTCCTCTTTCAAAAGAATCATCTTCAAAATAGATACGCAAACCCATTGCTGTACCAACAATCTTAACCATTAGCCAGGCATCAGGAATATCACCATCACCTTCCATTTGAAAAAGTAACCATTCACATATCTTTTCCAAATCTGAGATCTTTATGATTTCCTTAACCAAGTAAGACTGTCCACTAACTGATTCACGCAAAGCTTGTTCATCGGTCAGAGTAATAGTAGTATCAGGTTTCACTGATTTCCAAAATTTTGGATCTGTCTTGTCCATGGTATTAAAGTTCTCCCCCAGAAGACCGGCGCGGGAAGAATGCCACAACCATAACCATCAACAAAATGATTCCCAATACAATATACAAAGAAGCGAAACTACGGGCTACAACAGGACGCGGACCAACGCAATAACCTGCATGCATCATCTGTCTGTCATAATACGAACTCATAGCGGCATCAGCCATTGCGTTATATAGAATAAACTCCCCAATACCCATACCTCCCCCTGTCCAGTGTCCGTAGCCATAACCACCATAATGATTAATAGTTACATTATTTCCTCCATAACTATATGACTGAGGAATATGATCTGGCCGACTTGCTGGCTTCTCTTTGTAATCGGTGCGATACTTTTTCGCATTCTTTGGATCGCTCTTAAACTTATTCATAGCCGACTTACGATCATTGAAAGCTTTACCACTTGCCTTGGCCTTATCATAAGCCTTCTGATCTTCTTTAGTAGCCTTCTTGGATTTTCCAGCCTTCTTCTTACTACTTCCCCAAGATCCCTTCTTAGCTGACGCCTTACCTCCTGCTTTGCTTCGCTTGGCTTTATGCTTCTGCGGAGCCTTGGCCTTAGGTCGTGAAGTAGACTTTGGTCGAGATGAATAACTTCGACTACTGCTACTTCGACTTCGGCTACCTCCACCTCGACGCTGAGCCAGGGCATCTGCAGGCACAGCCATAAGTGCTACCAGTCCCAAAATACCAAACAACCAACTGCGATTTCCTCGAATCATGTTCAAATCTCCTTTAACTAACCTTGTTTCGGATTATGCTACATTATGCATTACCGACAGTCATAAACCTATTAGAAATACTCGCTATTTTTCTAATCAGAAGCCGACACCGTCGTCAGCTTCATAGCAAGTGGCATTCGTCTTCCGGATCCAAAAGATCGCTTTTGTACTTTAGGACCTTGAGGCATTTGCTGTCTTTTGAATTCTGAGTTACGGTACATTGTATAAATCTTATTAATCATTTGAATATCTGGTGTTTTAAAAGTAGTACCTATTGTAGTTTCCCAAGTTCTTTGAGGGACATCACCTTTATGTAGCTTCATAATTTCTCTTGGTGTTAGTTCGTCTTCGACGATCATTTTCAGAATAGGATCGAGCGCATCATATTCTGGTAGAGTATCGGTATCTTGTTGATCTGGTCTCAATTCTGCTGAAGGTGGTTTTTCAATAGTATTAACAGGAATAATTTCTCCGCGATATTTATTATAGAATTTTGCCAATTGGTAGACTTGAGTTTTCCAGACATCACTTATAACTGCAAGACCTCCACACATATCCCCATAAATGGTACAGTTGTGAACTAAAACGCCATTAACCACATATTCATTTTGATCAGACATAGAGAAATCAAACATTTCCATGCTATCAGTGAATTTTTCTACACTAACAACAGGAATATAATAAATATTCGATTCAAGAGCCGCAAGTAGACGCCTTTTAGCCTCAGAATCTGGAACTTGTTCTATATGTTTGGCAAGAGTTTTTCTTCCTATGCATCCCCGTTTATTAAGATTTTGAAGTAAAGATCTTCTTTTTTCCCATGGAATACACGAAAAAGTCTCAATAATATCACTATCATGCCCGTAAATATCATCAGCAAAAGATTTATGCTTACACCTATCAGCATCAGCATTTTGATGAATTCTATCAATTAAAGATGGTTTAACGAAACTAAAATTGACCAGTTTTTGAGTTTCAGATGCGGGAATATAAACTTCATGTAGTGAGTTTTGTTCTGATCTTTCCCACTGTCGCAAATAACAAAGAATGCCCATATTTAGCAAACAAAAATGCACATAAGTTGCCAATGACTTTGAAACAGAATGATAAGTTATCTCTCCGTGTTTTTCTTTCAAATCTGTAGTTGAGTCAAGCATTATGCCAGACAAAAAAGAAATTACTATATCTTTAGGAGCCTTAAGGATAATTCCAGGAACATCTTTGTTTTTAGAGCCATGCTTTACACCCATGTGTCTTAGCCACGCAATAAACTGAACGCTGCTAATAGAAATAAAATAACAACCATTTTCATCTTTATCAGAAACGCCAAAGCAGGACTTCGGCAATCCTAGTGATTTAAGATACGGCATAACAAAATCACGCACTTTATCTTTAGTTAACCGAATCTTATACAGCCCGTTGCCTACAAAAGAACCATCTGCTATACAAACGCCTAGAAACTGAGCGGTATCGTTATCTATTTGCCACGGACCTGAAAAATCAACTGATTTAAAATCCCATTCTTTTTTATGATATAGGAAATGAGGTATAGTTAATTGGTCTCCCCAAATATTTTGCCCAATTACTTGAATTACAATATCCCCTACAGTAACATTCTCCGCTCGCTTGAATCCCAAAGTTTTGGTTTCTTGATCAAAGATTTTAACTTCGTGATCAGCAGAAACTACAATTGTGCTGCCTATCCTTGTTTTAATTTCTATCATTGAGTCTTTATAAGAATTCCACGCCGCAATAAAATTATTTGAACCAGAAGAAATATTCTGTCCGCCCCTACACAATTTAAAAAGATCTCTTGCTGTGACTATTCCTTTATTTGTTGCCATCAAACTATCACCAGACACACAGTAGCCCACGCTGATTTCGCTTTTGTTACCAGTTGTCAATAGGATACATCGTTCCATTTCGTTGGAATATCCCATTAAAATCATTCCACGCAATCTTGGCTGAAGATTTTCATCAGTAACAGGATTAGTAAATTTCTGTTTCCCGCCGCTCAAGAATACGCTTTTAGACGACTCGTATAGATCTGCAATACTTTTTACTTCAAAACGTATTTTGAGATTCTTAGCCAAAGCTTCTGCATCATCTATGCTACCTTGAGAGGAATGAGGACTAGGCATTCCTATACCAATAACATTTTCAGGGCCGAATACATCTGCAGCTACAACAGCTACTACGGCGCTATCGATTCCTCCTGACAATCCAATAACTGCTTGTTTAAAACCACATCTACGTTTGTAATCATGCATATGGACGTGCAATGCTTTAGCAATAGTCCAGGTATCGAAATCATTACTTTCGATTGTTTTGTCATAATAAGTAATGGGATCTTCTAGAGCAGCATTAATATCTCTATCAACATTTAGATTAGAATGATGAGTACGTTTATCTGCCAACCGTACTACCATTGAGCTTTCTTGAAACAGTGGAGCCATTCGTGTTGCGGTTTTTTCCAGATGAGGAATAGATACCATACTATATCCACCGGTTACCAGATCATCGTGTGCTCCAATTTGGTTACACCAAACCACTGGTTGTTGAGTTCTCATACAAACAGATTCTACTAGTTCGCGAGTCTCTTTTACCTTATTGATCCAGAAAGGAGAACCGTTCAATACAAATAGAGGACCAAGTCCAGCCAATCGTTCTACTGGGTCGGATGAATAGGTATGAGGTTTCATCCATTCGTTGCTACGGAATCCATTATTCCAGATATCTTCACAGATTAGGACATCACAAAGGACATCATAATCACCTTTATTATTAGCGATTCTAATAGGAATAGGAGTATAGGGTTCTGTTTCTGGGGTAAAATATCGAGTTTCATCGAAAACATCATAACATGGTAGCAGTCTCTTATGTACTACTCGTTTTCCATAATGACGATCAAGAATCCATGCTGCATTGTATCGAGCATACCTTCCTCCTGACAGAAGTTGTTCGTGTAGTCCTCCTACAATGACTGTCATTTGGGGATAATTTTGGAGCATTTTAAGTATTTCATTAATCACGGATGGATGATTTTCCCATAGTGTTCTGGAGTACAATAGATCTCGTGGAGGGTATCCTACTGTAGCTAATTCAGGGAAAATAATTACATCACATTGATCTTGTTGAGCTATAACAATTTTCTGGGCAATAATAGAAAGATTACCTTTTAGGTCACCGACAGTGGGATTAATTTGAGCTACGTAAGTTTTCATACTAGTTCTCCGTTGAGGTATTTAAGTAATCTGTTCCATTGCCATTCTAGTTCTTTACTTCTTGCTTCGGCAGCAAGGTAGGCATAATAGGCAGAATGAGCAGAATAAGAAGGAAGAACATCACGATCTTTAACAGCATAAAGCGCAGAATTGACAGCGTTCCAGGCTCTGTAATCACTACTAACTTTCTGAAAAGATGAACGAGAAACATCATAAGCAGCCCTTAATTCTTTTTCTGTGACTTTTCCTTTAGCATATGCTCTAGCTACTTTAATGACTTCTACTAGTCTATTATCATCAAGATATTCACCTTTCCAATCAAGATATTCACCTTTCCAATAATGTGACACACGTTCAGCACAATCACAAGCCCATAGTCTAATTGTTCTTTCATTCCCAGTTTTAATTCTACGAACTAATCGTGCTTGTTGAGCAACAATTTTATCTTTTTCTCTTACCTGTTCTCCTCGGATTTCTACTTCATACAGTTCTGTATGGAGCCATTTCAGTACTTGCGGTCCTTGACAGATATGATAGCCTTTTCTACAAGGTTCTATATCTTTAATGAGAGGCATCCACTTACCAGGTCTGTTTTTACTGTGTGGTTTATTCCACTGTCCTCTTCCTCCCCAGCAAGCAGTAGCATTGGGACCAGTAACTTTAATTAGAGTTTCGTTTGTAACATTCATAATATCAGTTCCTATTAGTATAATTTATTATTTTCCGCGAAAATCAGTTTTCCATCTACTAGAAGTATACTCTATTTTGCAGAAATGTCAAGTAATTTCTCGAAACTTATCGCCTAGAGCGCCTTTTAGATGGTACTTTAATTTTCACGCCCAGTTCATCCAGTTCTGATTCGCTCCTATTCCACTTAGAGGCCAGAAATTCTCTTCGCCAAGAAATCCATTCTTTGTCTGTCATATCAGATTCGCTAAAGATCAAATATTGCCTCAATTTTCTCATCAAATCTTTTGCCATAGTTAGATCGGTATCCCATTCTGACAAGGTTCCACCGTAGGAATCAACTAGTGTTTCACAAAACATTTGCAAATATTCTCGACGACCTAACTTCTTCATAAAATTTCTCCATTTAGGTATTGTTTGAGTCTGTTCCACTGCCATTTAAGTTCTTTTGCTAAATCAGCATTCACATGAACACAAACACCAGCATCAGCATCAGCAGCAGCAACAGCAACAGCAGCACCAGCATCAGCAGTGACAGCATCAGCAGCAGCACAAACAGCAACGCGAGCAACTTCAGTGGTTAAATAGACACTAGCTAACAAGCGAGCGGCAACAACAGCATAATAAGCAGCACCCCTGACATTATAAAGCACACTATCAGCAGCAGCAGCATCAAAAGCTCTGATTAATTCTTTTTCAGTTGCTTTGTCATTAGCATATGCTCTAGCTACTTCGATAGCTTCTCTTGGTCTTTTGTCATCAGGATATTTCTCTTCAAAGATATGCAATACTCGTTCTGCACAATCACATGCAAACAGCCTAGCTGTTCTTTCGTTCCAATTTGTAATTCTTCTCACTAGTCTAGCTTGTTGAGCTACAATTTTATCCTCTTCTCTTATTTGTTCTCCCCGGATTTCTACTTCATAAAGTTCATCATGGAGCCATTGGAGCACTTGCTCTCCTTCGCATACATGATAACCTCTCTCACAAGGCTCAATGTATTTTATAAGAGGCATCCACTTACCCGGTCTCTTTTGAGAATAAGGCTTAAACCATGTTCCTGAACCTCCCCAACATGATTCAGCACCAACACCCGTGACTTTCAGCAGAGTTTTGTCTGTAATCATAAAACCTCTCCATATAATGGATAAATCTATTTTCTGCTTAGAGTATACTCTGTTTTGAGGAAATGTCAAATTCTTTTTTGACAAATTTGTATTGGGTGTAAAAGAACATCTAAAGGTATATTAAGAAGAGGAACTTGCCCAGGGCTAATATATTTCCTGGCTTCTTTTATCGAGAAAAATTTTCCTCGATCTATTTCTTCGAATTCCTGTTCTATTCCAGAGCCAGATGGCCACTCCATATGAAAAGTATTGCTTTGGATTTCGTCCACGTTACAATCACCATGAAATGCCCATGCATGAATTATTCTAGAATTAGTTTCAGTACACCCCAACGGAATTAAAGGGCAGTTAGGTAAAACTAATCCAGTTTCTTCTTCAAATTCACGAATAGCAGTTTTTACATATTCACTCTCATCTTTTTCCATTAATCCCTTCGGTATGGTCCAAGAACCTAAATCCTTGTTAGCCCAAACAGGACCGCCGGGATGAACTAAAAGAACATACAATTCAGCACCAATTACCTTGCACATTATAATTCCACAGCTAATAAGCTTCACTATTCTGTCTTCCTACTAAGATTAAGCACCTGCTGAACATATGATTGCCTTCCTCTTTTATGACTTGGAGAGATTTGGCTTAAAACAGAACGTAAAGACTGATGCTCCCATAACTTACTTGTACCACAATTATAAACTTCAACAGGACATTGTTCTCTTATAAATTCCAAACCCAATTGACAATTAGCAAGAGTAGCATCTGTCCAATATTTATTATGTCCATAAAAATCAGAATTACCATCCTCGCCAACTGCACAATCCATTCCCAACAGTACAATAGGACGGCATCCCATAGCTACCGCCAATTGTACAGCCAAAGGACCTGTGGAACCTCTTCCGTGAAGAATATGAGTACTTAAATTGAATTTATAACCTCCACCCTTTAGATGAAAATTGTAATAAACTTTACGCGGATCACTAACATCTCTGCTTACTTTAATTGCTTGTGTATTATGTAACTTCTTATACTCAGAATTCCATAATGAAATATCTTGCCATAATAGAATTGTAGGATCTATTTTATAGAAGGCTCTATTAACACCAATCGTAAAATAATCTTCCAACAAATGTATTGGCTCTTTATTTAAAGAAGAGCCATTTCCTATAATAAATGCAGGTATATCAACGAGACGATCTACCCACTGGCGTATAGCATAGCGAGCATGTCTTTGTTTGCGGGCTAAACCTGTACGTACTTGATTGCGTTGCATTGACAATTATACCGGGATCACTTTCCCCAATTCAACTTTTGAGTTAGTGTTTTCCAATAATCCGCATTTTGGACTAAATTAATAAATGATGAAGATTTCGTAATAGTAATTTTACTATCAGTATTCATAGGCATAACGGTCTGTCCGTCAATAATAGCAAAAACACCTTCAGGTTTAATAATACGAATTACAATATTTACATCTGAAGCAACAACAATTGGACGAACAGACAATCTGTGTGGGTTTTTAGGGGTTAAAGTAATTCCCTGTAATTCAGGTTGTACAATTGGACCTCCTGCAGACATATTATATGCAGTGGAACCAGTTGGCGTAGAAACAATTACTCCATCACCAACAAGAGTGGCAAATTTATATCCATTGATTTCAATTTCAATTTCAGTCGTTCTAAAAGGAGGACCAATGTCAATAACGCAATCATTTACAGCTTGATTTTTCCATTCACTAGTCATATCCATGGCATGAATGTCTAACATCATGCGTTCGCTGGTTGCAAATTGATCTGGGCAACGCGAAGAACTAGTAACGATTCGCAGATATTCCTGAAAACTACTCAAAGAAAATGTGGCTAGATACCCCAATTTCCCAAAATTCACTCCTGCAATGGGAATTTTTCTAGTTGAATCTTTTGATGATAGCTGCCGTCCAGTACTAATAATAGTACCATCTCCACCCAATACGACAACCAATTCGGCTTCTTCTGGATATTGTACTTCTTGACAATTAAACTTAGTTAATGTGCGACGAATACTGATGGTATCGTCAGAGGTGCATTTATTTGTATTTATAACTAGATGAACTCTCATGATTTGCCCACTTTGTTATTGAGATATTTTTTCAACCTATTCCACTGCCATTCACGTTCTCCTGCATAATCAGTAGTTGCTTCGGCAGCAGCAGAGGAAACATGACGAGCAGCATCAAAAGCATCAGAGTTACAAGTATCAGCCGCAGCATAGGCAGCATTATAAGCTGCGTCTGCAGAAAAAGATTGAACAGCAGTATAAGCAGAATTAGTGGCTGCTTCGCAAGCCTTCACCAACTCTTCTTTTGTTGCTTTTCCATCTGCGAATGCTCTGGCTATTTTAATAGCTTCTGCTGGTCTTTTATCTTTGGGACAAATATCTTCGAATATGCGCAATACACGTTTTGCACAATCACAAGCAAACAGTCTGACTGTTCTATCATTCCAAGTCTTTATTCTTTTTACTAATCGTGCCTGTTGAGCAACAATTTTGTCTTTTCCTCTCTTATCTGCTCTCCCTCGAATTTCCACTTCATAGAGTTCAGGTCCGAGCCATCTGAGCACTTGTTCTCCTTCACACACATGATAGCCTCTTTTACAAGGAATAATATACTTGATAAGAGGCATCCACTTACCGGGTCTCTTTTGAGAATGAGGTTTGTGCCACTGTCCTATTCCTCCATAGCAAGGAGTAGCATTAGTACCAGTAACTTTTAGTAGAGTTTTGTCAGTTATCATGTTTAGTTCCTTGTAGTTAAGATAGTTCCCCATTTAAGTATTTGAGCAGTTGTTTATACTGCCATTTACGTTCTTTTTCGTAAGCAGCATCAGCACCAGCAGCATAAGAAGCAGCAACAGCAGCAGCATAAGAAGCAGCAGCATTACGAACAGCATTAACAGCAGCATAAGAAGCATCGGCAGCATGAGAAGCAGCAGCAGCAGCATTACGAACAGCATTAACAGCAGCAGCATAAGCATCAGCAGCAACAGCAGCAGCATCAATACGAGCTTTACTTAATTCTTCCTTTGTTGCTTTTTTATTAATATATGCTCTAGCTACTTTTATGGCTTTTCTGGGTCTCTTATCTTCTGGATATTTCTCTTCAAAGATATGCAGTACATGTTCTGCACAGTCACAAGCAAACAGTCTAGCTGTTCTATCGTTCCATGTAGTAATTCTTCTTACTAATCGTGCTTGTTGAGCAACTATTTTATTTTCTTGTTTTATCTGCTCTCCACGGATCTCTACTTCATAGAGTTCTTTATTAATCCATTTAAGTACTTGCTCTCCTTCACAGACATGATAGCCTTTTCTGCAAGGATAGATATCTTTAATAAGAGGCATCCATTTACCAGGTCTTTTTTGAGAGTGAGGTTTGTGCCATTTGCCTCTTCCTCCATGACAAGGAGTAGCATTAGTTCCAGTAGCTTTAAAGAGAGTTTCGTTTGTAACATTCATAATATCAGTTCCTATTAGTATAATTTCTTATTTTCCGCGAAAATTAAGAAAGTTCTCCATTGAGATATTTTTTGAGCCTGTTCCATTGCCATTTACGTTCTTTATAAGCATCATCAGCATCATCAGCATCATCAGCAGCAGCAGCATTAGCAGCAGCATCGGCAGCATAAGAAGCATAAGAAGCATAAGAAGCATAAGAAGCAGTATCAGCAGCAGCATCAGCAGCAGCAGCATAAGCAGCATAATAAGCATCAACAGCAGCATAAGCAGCATAATAAGCAGCATCGGCAGCAGCACGAGCAGCAACATTAGCTTCTTTTAATTCTGCTTCCGTAGCTTCTCCGTTAGCATATTTGCGTGCTACCTCTATAACTTTTC
>Ga0180434_10000793_pt1 | contig 46212 bp, 62 predicted proteins | sample SS_ome_7_FD_132453 | JGI IMG/M metagenome (GOLD analysis project Ga0180434, IMG submission 132453) | Hypersaline lake sediment archaeal communities from the Salton Sea, California, USA - SS_1_D_2 metaG | ecosystem: Environmental > Aquatic > Non-marine Saline and Alkaline > Hypersaline >... | reverse complement strand
GTGCGAGAGCGCCGTCCGGCTGGAAGATGTGGCCCTTTACACCAGATGCCACAGGGCCTACATGTTGGCGCGTGTCGAGGAGGTCCCGCCAACTCTGTCGGGCTACACCGCCACCGAGGCGGCGCTCCGCACCGTTATCCAGCAGGGCCTGCTGGGCCAGATCGAGGGGGCCGAGGAGGCCGCCGCCCGCTACGAGATGGAACTGGACCGGCAGTGCCTCCAGGTGGACTGGCGGCGGGGCGGCCACCTGCCCACCATGCTCAACGACGGCAAGCGCTGGATCATCTACTGGTGGACGCACGACAAGCCTGCGCTGCACCCGGGCAAGCGCCTGGGCCAAGTGGTCTGGGCCAAGGTCGAGGGTATCGAGCCCAAGCTGGGGGTGGCCCCCGACTTCGAACTCACAAAGCGCGTGGGCTGGCTCTGGAACCGGCGCTTCGGGATCAGCCGGCGGAACATGGGCCACAACCTGCTCTGGGCTGCCGCTCCCCTGGCCACCGGCATCGCCTCGGCCACGGCGTGGTATCCGTGCCCCAATCGCACGTACCTCACGACCCGGAGCTGGGCCACGACCGGCGGCTTCCTGCGCTGGGTCCGGTTCATTGTGGCCCGAAACATCCAGGCCATGGCGGAAGGGCCCTATCCACCGTGCGATCCAAGCTGCTGGTGGTGCGACAAGCACTGGTGCGACTGGATCGGCGCCTGTCGCGGAAAGAGCAAGGTGACGAAATGAGGCTGCGGCATTACGTGCTACTCGCCCTGGTTTTCGGGACAATCGGCCTTTTCGGGACGCTGGCCGCATGCTCGGCGATCTGGCATGCCGACGGCAGGCTGGCTGCCCCCGACCTGGGCGACCCCGACATCGTGGTGGAGTGGCGGGAAAGGTAGGGTTTTCGCTTGACCGCCGGCCGTACTGGCGGTACAGTTGAGATAGCGCAACAGGAGCACTGAACGCATGGACAGACCGGCTGCAACGCGCGGGAACTCAGGTGCCTTGGCTCCTGTTGCGCGCCCGTCGTGCAGTCGGTCTGCCCGTGCATTCGGGAGGCACGGCTATGAAGTCCTGGCCCATTTCTGTTAAGCGCACCGGCGTAGAGGTTCTGGTCCATCTAGACCTGGGACTTCTATCGACCAGCGGCCCCTTCGTTTTCCGGTACGGGGGAGCCATCAGCGACGATATCGCCGAACTGATCAAGCTGCGCGCTGAGGACGTCATCGAGCAGTTCGCCCAGGACCAGTATTCCAGCGGCTACGACGCCGGCCGCGCCGAGGCAAAGAAGCTGCGGCTCATGGACCCCGGCGGCCCCGGAGTGTAGAGCATGGCTCGCGGCGATCCCGTCTACGGCCGGGTCGAGGTCACATGGCCCAACGACCCCCGCTCTCAGGCCCTCGGTCCGGCTCAGAACTGGCTCTACATGGTCTGCTACCTCGCGGCAGTGGAAGCGCGAAGTAACGTCCTGCCCGGGTACATGACGCTGACAACCCTCGGCAAACGTGCGGGAATGAAGCGGTCAACAGTGGAAAGTACCATTGCCAAGTGCTGCGCAGTGCCCGGGAACAGTCCGATCCTCTTCGTCAACGACCAGGGGCTCGTATGTGTCCCTGGCGCAGGGGCTAAGAACGAGAAGCTGGACTGGAAAGGGGACCGTATGGGCCCCATATGGGGAAAGAGCGGGGCCGATACGCCCCCCGTAGAGGCCCCCCGTCCTTCCGTCCTTCCTACCCCCCGTCCTAACAATGGCGCGAAGCCGGACAAGCCGGCTGTCGCGCGTCGTGTGAAGGCCAAGAAGCTGAGGCCCAAGAAGGGACCGACCGGGCCCCACGCCGAGATCATCGACCACTTCTGCACCTTGTGGGAAAAGCGGTACGGCAGCAAGTACGCCTTCTCGGGAGGCAAGGAGGGGACGATCTTCTCCCGGCTCCTCAAGAGCTACAGCCTGGAGCAGCTCCGAGGGCTGGTGACGGCCTACCTGGAGCTGGACGAGGAGTTCGTGAATAAGGCTGGCCATACGGTGGGCGTGTTCCAGGTCAAGCTGCCGGCGCTGATCGCCCAGGGGCACGACAGGGACGTCCTGTTCAAGTCCTTCACGGAGCCCGGCGAGGACGAGAAAGGGGGCTGACATGCAGACTCGCGACATGGTTCTGGACGGCATCCCGGTCACGGTCAAGTGGACGCGCTACCGGCCCGAGGAGAAGGCCACGCTGACTTACGACGGCCAGGGCGCGCACCTGGAGGACTTCAGCGTCTGGGCCGGGCAAGCCGACATCACCGACGGCCTGAGCAGGGCCCAGCGCCGGGAGCTGGAGCTGCAGACCATGCAGGAGATGGCCGAGGAGTACGCGAGATGAGCAAGATCGCGCTCGTCGGCGGCGTCAAGATCACGCAGGCCGTACTGCACGCGATGCAGTGCATGGGCAAGAACCCGGAGCTGCTCGTGACCTACGACGAAAGCCGGGGCGATGCCGCAGGCTTCTGGGTGCCCGACACCGAGACGCTGCCGCCCGGCACGAAGTGGGAGACGGTGCGGGACATCAACGACATCCACGCCTGCCACGTCCTGGGCGACCACTGGCTGATCATCGTCGCCGGCTGGTCGCAGATCGTGGACCTGAAGGCCGACTACCGCCGACACGACCAGACCTGGATCGGCTTCCACCCCACGCTGCTGCCCGAGGGCCGTGGCCGGGCGCCCATCCCCTGGACCATCCTGAAGGGCCTCACCGTCACGGGCGCCACGCTCTTCAAGCTGACCCCCGAGTGCGATGCCGGGCCGATCTACGGGCAGATCAAGTTCCCGGTCGCGCCCGACGAGACAAGCACCACGCTCTACGCCAAGCACGAGGCCGCCTACGCCGGGCTGATCCGAAGCTGCCTGGGCGGGATTCTGGATGGGAGCCTGCTGCCTTTCGCGCAGGATCACGCTAAGGCCACCTACTGGCCGAAGCGGACGCCGGAGGACAGCGAGGTCCATATCGGCTGGGCCTGGGAGTCGATTGACCGGCACCTGCGGGCCATGACCGATCCCTACCCCCCGCCTTTCACTTTCGCTGGCGTGGACAACCCGCAGAAGCTCTACGTCAGGAGGGAGCCGTGAGCGCGCACGAGCACCAGCGCCGGGAGTTCGTGAAGCAGTACGAGGTCTACTTCGGGCCCTTCCCCGACAGCAAGGACCCGGACAAGCTGCGCCTCTGGTACAGGCTGACCGACAAGCTGCCGCTGCCGAGGATCACCGAGCTGATGCAGGCCGTGACCGACAGGCGCGGAGGCGCACGCTGGCTCCCCAGGTTCGAGGACTTCAACCGCGCCTGGAAAGGACTGACCGGCGCCGAGCTCAGCCTGCGCCACAAGGGCTGCGAGTTCTGCGAGTTCAGGGGTGTCATCCCCGTCATCGGCGTGCGCGAGGGGCGCGAGTGGAAGCTCTACAGCAGGCCCGGCCAGTTCCCGCTCAGCATCTTCACCGTCCCCTGCCTCTGCGGCAAGGGCGACCGCTACGCCGCCGAGAACAGCCGGCCCAGGCGCGAGGAGGCCCACGACTGGAAGGTCGCGATGCTCGACGAGATGCAGAAGCGCGACTTCCGCGGCGGCTACTACGCCTACATCGAGAAGCTGGTGCGCGACGAGATCAAGCGGCGCATGGCCGAGGCCGAGGAGATCGCTGAGCAGGTGGCCAAGGCCGACGACCCCAAGGAGGAGCTGAAGAACATCGTGCCCCAGCAGCCCGAGTTCGTGGACGAGGAGAAGCCGGTCGGCCATGTGAGCGAGCTGTTCGTGGAGGATGCAGATGGGCCAGAGCTCATCCCCTTCTGAGCGCCTGATCCTGCGCGCCTGCTGCCGGGCCTGCGCCAAGCCCAACGAGTGCACGCTCAGCACGCGCGTCCAGAACCCCTGCGACCTGGAGTTCGGCACCCAGGATTGCACGACGATGCTGCTCAGCGGCCAGTGCCGGGCCGAGCACTGCAGCAGGTTCGAGCGGCCGGTCGCGGTGCACCCAGACCAGATGGAGATGTTCGGCGATGGCTGAGCGGCCCAGGCTGCACCACTCGTTCCACGTCCCCGGCGAGGTCCGGAGCTGGAGGGTCAGCCGGCGGCGGGGCTCGAAGGACCCGGAGCTGAAGCGCTACCAGGGCAAGGTGGCCGCCTTCGCCAAGGCCGCTGGCTGCAAGCCGGTCAGCCTGTTCACCGGCGTCGTGCTCCGCCTGGACTTCGTTCTGCGCCGGCCGCTGAAGGCAAAGCACTGGTTTCCCTCGGTTTCCGACCTCACGAACATGCTCAAGGCCACCGAGGACGCCCTGAGCGGCATCGCCTACCACGATGACAGGCAGGTGATCCAAGCCAATGTGCGCAAGAGGTTTGCGGTCGGCGACGAGGAGCCAGGGGTCTGGGTCGAGATCAGGTACTGCCATCGGCCCAAGCCCAGGCAATCGACGCCTCCTGAGCCGGAAACCGCAAGTGACGGGAAGACGTAAGATGACGGATTCTGCTCGGGCGCCGGGTGGAGACAGGCCAAAACAGGGGCCCGCGGCCCGTGGTGAAACGAAAACGCGACAGGCACCTGCCTTCCGAGAGCTTCGTGAGACCAACCGACGCGGGAGGCTGCCGCGACTCCGAAAAGCTGTCCGGAGATACTGCACATGGTGCATGGGTGGCCACGGGAAGTGGGTCAGGGACTGCACAAGCAAGCGGTGCCCCCTCTGGCCAGTCCGCATGGGCAACCGGCCCAAGGGCACGTCACTGCTCCAGCTCGTGCGCCGGCAGTGCATGGAGTGTCTCTGCGATAGGCCGAGAGAGATCGAGCGGTGCACAGCCATCAAGTGCGCGCTCTACGCATACAGGCTGGGGGAGTATCCGGAGGGAGACCGATGAGCTGGGCCAAGGATCGCCAGGAGCTATGCTACATCCTAGATGAGCACGGGGTGGACGATGTGCTCGCGGTTATAGCGAGGTACTGCGGAACACACCGCCAGTACCGACACTTGGCGCACCCGCTGCTGGAGTTGATGGCGCACGCGAAGCCCGGCGCGAACTCACCCGTGGACGGCAACGTGCCGCGCCAGAAGGCGAAGAGGAAGGGCTGAGATGAGAGCGATTCTGACCGGCGCCGCGGGAATGATCGGGAGCCATCTGGCCGAGAAGCTCATCGAGGCGGGGCTGGAGATCGTGGCCATCGACAACCTCTCGACCGGCCGGCGCGAGAACCTCAGCCGGGCGCGCAAGATGGCCGAGGAGCGGGGGCTCTACTTCCGGCTCATCGTGACCGATGCGGGAAGGGCGATCTGGCATGTGATCGAGCGCGCCGACATCGTGTTCCATCTCGCCGCCGTGGTCGGGGTCGAGCGCGTCATGGCCCGGCCGGGCGCGGTGCTGGTGGACATGCACCGGGCGACCTCAGAGGTCATCGAGGCGTGCACGGTGAATCAGGTGCGGCTGGTCATGGCCAGCTCCAGCGAGGTCTATGGCCGCAGCGAGGCGGTGCCCTTCCGCGAGGACCAGGACTGCCAGATCGGGCCGCCCACGAACCCGCGCGGCAGCTACGCGCTGATCAAGCTGGCCGAGGAGTATCTGGCGCTCGAGAACTTCAGGCGCTACGGGCTGCCCGTGACGATCGCCCGGCTCTTCAACACGGTGGGCCCCAGGCAGCGGGCAGACTACGGCATGGTAGTCCCGCGATTCGTGCGGCAGGCCCTGGCCCAGCGCCCGCTCACCATCCACGGCGACGGCTGGCAGACGCGCTGCTTCGCGAACGTGCGGGACGTGGTGCGCTGCCTCTTCCTGATCAGCCAGGACGGCCACGAGGGGCAGGTGTTCAACATCGGCTCGACGCAGGAGACGGCGATCAAGACGCTGGCTGAGCTGGTGATCAAGCTGACCGGGAGCAAGAGCACGGTGGTACACGAGCCGGGGCGCGACGGGGACATGCAGTGCCGCAAGCCCGACGTGAGCAAGCTGCGGGCGCTCTGCGGCTGCGTTCCCGAGACCCCGCTGGGCGACACGCTGCAGGAGATCATCGACCACGAGAGAGGAGGCGAGCGATGAGGCCGGCGATCTACGATGTCGATGATGGCGGTGCGAATTATTGGGTGCTGGCCCGCGGTCCGGCGGAAGCGGTAGACTGCCTGATCCGGCACCTAAAGAGCGTGGACCAATGGGAGGAGCCGGAAGAGGGCAGCGGTTATCCGTCGGCAACGGTGGTCCCGCCCGACAAGGTGCTGACCTTTCACGCTGACGAGAAGGCGATAGCTCACACGGCCGAGGACTGGCTCGTGATCTACAGGAGCATCCCCATAAGCGACCCGGACCTTTGCGTTTTGGCCTGTTCTGAGTGGTAAGCGGGGAGCGAAACCATGAGAGAGCTGGTTAAGGACACCCACCACGACGACCGCGGCTCGATCTACTTCTGCGAGCTGGAGGGCAGGAGGTTCAACATCCTGTTCTCGAAGGCGGGGAGCTACAGGTCCGGCGATGTCCACGAGGTCGGGCAGTTCGACCTCGTGATCGACGGCGTGGCCGAGATCAAGATGAAGTTCCCGGGCAGCCCGCAGGAGGGGTTCGTGCTGAAGCGCCTGGAGGGGAGCGAGCGCTATACGATCCCGGCGGGCGTGCCCCACCTGTTCTTCTTCCCCGAGGACACGGTGATGCTGGAGCACTGGAACGGCGAGGAGTTCGACGCGACCTTCTACAAGCCGTTCAGGGACATCGTGGAAAGGCAAGGTGAAGGATGAGCCGGCAGATGGCGATGATCCGGGAGCGGCTGGGGAGGGCCCTTCGGGTGGCCCAGAACGGCAACGCGCCGTCGGTCGAGTGCGCGGTGATCGGCGGCTACGCCTACAATCTGCACCGGGGCTGGCCCAACACGCGGCCCAGAGACTTCGACGTAGCGGCGACCGCGCGATATCCTCTCGGCCTCATCGGCGAGTTCAAGTTCGTTCGAGACCACCCGCTTGGCGGCATGGAGTGGAGACACGCCTACGGGTTCACTCTCGACTGGATCGTGAGGACCGATCGCCTCGCGCCACTCTTCGCCGATGCCATCCGCCATGCGGAGCAGATCGAGGGGCTCCCGGTGGCCTCGAAGGAACATCTGCTGGTCATGGCGCTCATGGCCCGCCAGCGTTTCTTGGGCTTCCTTTGGCATATCCACAGGAATAAGGACCTCGACATGGCGCTCGCACTGCTCCAGCGCGAGGGGCTAGACCTCGGACGGGCGCTGCAGATTGCGCGCGAATATGGCGATTCCGAGTGCCTGGAACTCATTATGAACCCGAGCCACATCAGGAAGCTGTTCTCCTTTGGCTACGGCGGCTGGTTCACATATTAGAGGGGGGCGAGCCGAAGCCCGCCCCCTGAACTGCCGACCGCGCTGATCTAGGTAAGGCTCTTCACCACCGCGTGCAGGCTCTTGTCCACGCCCAGCCTCGCAGCCTCGTCGGCGATCGCGCGCTTCACGTTCCGGTTGTTGATCGCCTCGACGCCGTTGACCGTGGCCTGGAGCATCCTCTTGGCCTTCGCGTTCTTGACCATCCCGATCAGGCCAGCGCCCACGCCGCCCACGCCGAAGAACGTGGCGATGCCCCACTGCAGCACGTTGAGTGCGATGCTCCAGCCGGGCACGCCCTTCTCCTTCAGGTCGCGGATGTCGCCTTCGATGGCCTTCAGTTCGCCGGCCACCTGCAGGCTCTTGGTGAACACTTCATCCCGCCGCTCCCACAGCTTCTTCCAGAGCGGCGACCCCTCCTCCGTGGAACTGATCTGTTGAGCCAGGGCCACCAGCTCCCGCTGCAGGTCCTGGTACTCCGACTTCTTGGCCTCACGCTTGGCGATGAACTCGTTCATCGCTTCCGCCTGTTCCGGAGTGAGACCCAGAGTGCAGCCAGTCGCGAGAAACCCGAGGAGCACGAACCCCGCTATGACGACCAGGAATACCCGTTTCATTTGCCGCCTCCCTTCCGTAACGTCACGAGTTCATTCAGAATCCGTATCGCGGATTCCGAGTGGTTGATCTGAGCCTCGATCACCTTCTCGGCGAGGTTCTTGACCTCCGCGGCCATGCGGTCGATCGAGATGCACACGCCCTTGAACCCCTCGTGCTGGCGCACCATGTGGTCGCGCGTGGCCTCGAGGGTGCTGTCGGCCGGGCAGTTCCTCTGCTGCTGCTTGCCGTTCTGCCCCTTCACCGAGATGAGGATGCTCTTGATGATCCAGAGCACCACGACGATGCCCAGCACGCCGGGCGGCAGGAGATGGAGCCAGGAGAGGTCGCCGTTCATCATTCAGCCTCCAGGCGCTTCTTGATCTTGGCGTGGGTGCGGGTGATCTGATCGAGCGGGATGCCCGTCAGCGGGGCCACGAGCCGGGAGGCGTTGCGCATGGCCTCGTCACGAGCGCGCTCGAACTTCTCGGGGTCCTCCTGCTGGATCATCCTGGCCATGTGGTACATGACCGAGGCAGAGTCTGCGACCAGGGCGCTGATCATGTTGTCGGCACGGTTCTCGAAGTGCGGGGGCCTGCCGGCGCGGGCCTGCTTCACCGCCTCGACCGCGATGTTCAGAATGTCGCCGGCCACCATGAAGCTGCCGAACACCCGCTGCAGCACGTTGTAGCCGATGCTCGCGATCCAGATGTCCTGCTCCTCCGGGTCCTTGGCCGGGCCCTTGAGCAGCCGGTCCCACAGGCCCTTGATGAACGCGAGGCCCAGGGCGTTGATGAGCGTGGGCAGCGCCATCCGGGAGATCGCCCGGGGCGCGGCCTGCAGGGACCAGCCGGTGGCCGCCCAATCGGACAGCTCCTTGATCACCATCTGGGTGATCTTGTTACGCTGCGACCCGAACATGACGCCCGGGATCAGGCGCGCGGCCGGCGTCTTGCGGGCCCAGCGCTGGAAGAGGTTCAGCGTGCCCATGTCCCAGGTGGGCTGGGTGCGGTCAACGATCTGCTGGAACTTGCGGGCCGTCTGGCGCATCAGCTCGTCGCCCTCGAAGCCCTGCTCCTCGGCCCACAGCTTCGAGGCGGTCCAGAGACGGTACATGACCTGAGTGTCGGCCCCGTGAATGAGGCCCATGCCCCACTCGCGGAGGCGCTCGCCCCACCCGCCGGGGCCCAGCTTCTCGGCCAGCCCGCTGATGCCGGAGCCGGGGGTCACGATGTTGTGGCCGCTCCCGGTGATACGGGCCCAGCCCATGGCCGACCAGTCGCGCATCTCCTCGCGCGCCTGCTTGTTGGTCCCGATGGCCACCGCCTTGGCCAGATACTTGGCCGGTATCTCGAGGACCGCCAGGGGGTAGGAGAGCGTCTGGTAGGCGACGACCGGGACGTTGAGGCCCAGCGCGCCCACCTGGAAGTTGCGGGTGATCCAGTTGATCAGGCGCTCGATGAGGTTGCGCTTGGTCCGCTCGGGCATGATCCAGTCCTGGACCTCGGCCTCCAGGCGCCGGAGCACGAGATCGCCCTCGACCATGCCCTTGGTCAAGGCGGTGCGGAACCTCTTGTTCCCGAGCAGGCGCAGCATGTCGTGCGCCGGCTTCAGGCGCGCGGCCGTGGCGCCCATGATCTTCATGGTCCGGTCGAACGCCTGGAAGGCATCGACCAGCACGATCGCGTCCTTGTGCTGGGCCCTCGGCTTGAACGGGGTCTGCTGCTCGAGGTAGCGCTTCTCCCACTGGCGGTAGACCTGATTGGGCTCCGTGACCTCCTTGTCCGAGAGCTGGCGCCGGGGGAAGTAGCCCTCCCGGGTAGCGATGTCGAAGCCGAATACGTCCCGCCAGACCCGGTTGAGCTGGTCGCCCACCGACTCGCCGGTCACGCCGGCCACGGACCTGGAGATACCGCGCGGCCCGTTGAGGATCGCGCTCATCGTCTTGGCCACGACCTTCTCGTTGGTCGTGAGCTGGTCGATGATGGTGGCCGCATCGTCCACGTCGATCTCGTGGGTCGCCTGCGCACCCGGCAGGTTGATGCCCTTGCCGCTGCGCATAACGTCGCGCGTGCTCGGGTCCATCCAGGCCAGGAAGAAGGCTATGCGCTCGGCCGCCGTCATCTCGACGCTGCGGCCCCTGCCGATGTCGGTGGGGATGCGGGCAGCCCGCTTGCCCAGGGCCCGGGTCATCACGCGGAGATCCTTCCTCGTGATCCCCGCGCTCTTCATGGACTCGAGGAACTGATCGTAGGCGTCGTTGTAGATGCGGGTGGCCCGCTCGTCGGCCTCGCGCCGCTCGCCCCAGAGGATGCGGTAGGCGGTCGAGCCGTCGCCGGCTATCCGGTAGAGCAGGGTCTCGAGGTTCTCCCAGATGGCGCTGGCCCCGCCCTTGATGCGCCGGAAGAGCCGGTCCACCAGCTTCATGTCCCGGGCCTCGGGAACCTTGTCGCCCCGGACGTCCTCGATCTCCTGCGCATCCTGCTCGGCAACCTCCTGGGCCGTCTTGCGCGTGCGGTGGGCCAGCAGCTTGTTCTTCAGCCGGTCCTGCTGGAGAATGGTCTCGATGCCACGGGCCAGCTCCTGGAGCTCGGCGCTCGAGAGCTCTGCGATCGGGGTGCGGGCGGCCCGGGCCAGGACCTCCTCGGCCTTCGCGATCGTGGCAGCGGGGATGGCCGAATATATCTCGTCGGGTGACAGCCCCTCGTCCTTCGCACGCTGCCTGATCTCGTCGGCCTCAGCCCGCATCAGGGCCTTGGCCCGGGCCACTACCTTGGGGCTGGGCTTCGTGACAGCCACGTCGCCCAGGAGTTCCTCCAGGCGCTTGCGGTTCTCCTGGCGCAGCCCGCTCTTGCGGACCTTCTTGAGCAGGCCCCGGACCTCGGCCAGCGCGCTCGCCTGATCGTGCTTCTCCAGGTAGCGCTGGATCGAGTCGATGACCCGGTTGACCTGTCCGGGGGTGCGAGCCTTGATCGCCTGCTGCAGCGCCTTGGCCATGATCTGGTACTCGCGGGCCGGCACCACCGTCTTGATGTACTCGAGGAGCTGCTTGCCCTGCATGGCCTGGGCCACGGCACCGATGTAGAAGGCGCGCTTCGGCTTGGGCTTGGTGCGCTCGACCCAGGCTTCCAGCTTCTCGGGGCTCACGCTGATCGGAGTGCCCTCGCGCCAGAAGATCGTCTCGCGCAGGATCTGCTTCGCGATGCCCTTGGGCAGCAGCTTGGTCAGCCGCTCGTACTCCTGGTAGAGCGTCGGCCCGGCGATGCCGCCGGCCTCGGCCGTGGGGGTCGGACCCTTCACGCCGTAGAGCCTGCCGAGCCCTGAGCGCTTCGACTTCTGGGGCGCGATGTCGTAGAACGCCTGGACCGCAGCCTTGGCTGCCTCTGGCCCCTCGGCCTCCTCGTACTCGCGTATCGCCTCGACTCGCTCCCCCTCGCTCTGCATGTCGGCGATCTGGTCGGCCACCAGCACCGACAGCGGGATGTCCCCGACGTGCGTGCCTTCCTTCTCGACGCGCACCTGATAGGTCCCGCCGACCTCCCGCAGCTTGCCGGTGTGGCCCTTCTTGCCCTCGATCTCCCGGAGGCCCATCTCCTCGGCCTTGATGGCCATCTCTTCGGCCTGCTCCGGGCTGATCTCTCTCGGGGCACGAGGGGGCGCCTCGACCTTGACGGGCTTGGGTGCGGGAAGGGCTCCCCGCGCCTCCTGCGTCCAGGCTTCCTGCCCGGAGTTCAGGATCGCCAAGAACGCGATGAACTTGCCCACCCCCGGCGCATCGAGGTTGAGCTTTTCCATCGAGGCATCGAGACCGATCTCGTGCTTAATGCCTTCCTCGACGATCTGCTGGTAGTTCTCCGCGCGGACCTCCTTGCCCGTCTTCTCGGTATACATGATATCGCCGGGCTTGATGTCCCAGATATGCTTGGCGATCAGCCCGCGGACCATCCGCTGGCCCCAGGCGTTGAGGCGCGGATAAGTGTCCCGCCAGAACTCGGTGAGAACCGCGGTCGGCTTCTTGCCTTCCTCCTCCAGCAGCTCAGCGGCGCTCTCGACAGCCTCCTCCTGGGCCATGCGCTCGCGCACGTTCTTGAGCCAGTCCTTGTATCTCGCGATGTGGGGCGCCTCAGCCTCCGGGGGAACCTCCGGTGGGGGCGGGAGCTTCTTCTCGATCTCCAGGGCCCCGGGCGCAACCTCCGGCTGCTGGGCAAGCTGCTCGGGCGTGAACATGTCGGCCGGGAGCAGCACCGTGGGCGCAGTCTGCTCGGCTGCCTCGAGCGCCTCCCCCTCCTCGATCACGCGGCCCAGGAGCCCGGGGTCGGGAGCCTCGTCCTTCTTGAGATCCTCGGCCACGCGCTCAGCCTGGGTGCGCTGCTTCTCCTCGGGAGCCTGCTCGGCAACGCGCTCGGCCAGGGAACGGGCACGCTCCCGGGCACCCGGCTCCTTGGAGCGCACGCTCTTGACCAGGGCCACGCCGCTGCGGAAGGCACCGGGCACAGCGAAGGCCGTGGCCTCGACCATGATCTGCTCCATCCCCGGCCAGAGAGCCTGCGGGATCGTCTTTTCCTCGACTCCCGTGACGGCCCGCATGACGTCGCCCGCCCGCTCCTCCAGGATCTCGGGCACCGTGCCCTGGAAGCCGGCACCCCCGAACAGGGTGTTGGCGAACTGCTTGGCCGTGCGGCCGGGATGGCTCCGGAGCCACGCCTGCTTGAGCCTGCGCACCGGCTTGACTGCGGCTCGCGCCGTCCTGCGCACTCCGCGGGGCAGCTTGCGGGCGACCCCGATCTTGCCGACGCGCATGACCTTCAGGATGTCCTCGCCCAGCTCTTCGCTCAGCGCCTCGATCCAGGTATCGAGCCAGCCCATCCAGGCAGCCTTGACCGCGGACTCGCCGCCCTTGAACTGGACCTTCCCCTTGTCGTCGATCTCGATCGTCTCGGGCAGCATGCGCTGCAGGCTCGTGTTGATGGCCCGGCCCAGGAGGGCGGTGTTCACGCGCACCGCAGCACTCGTGGCCCGGCCGGCAGCCCAGGCTCCCCCCTTGATGGCTGCGCGCCGGATCGCGGTCGTGCCCACCTTCTGCAGTACCTTGGCCCCGCCCTTGCCGACCAGTCCCTTGGCGCCCGCGGCGAGACCGCCGGAGAGCTTGAACTCGGCCATGAAGGTCGGCAGGTTGGCCAGGATCTGGGCTACCCTACCCCCGAAGCTGTAGCCCTGGCTCTCGAGGAACTCGCGCTTGAGGTTGAGGGCCGTGAAGTAGGCTTGATAAGCCTGCTCCTCCGCGGGCTTGAGGGTCCCCGCCTCCATGGCCTTCTCGTAGCTGCGCATGTTGAGCAGGATGGCAGCCGAGTCGCCGATCGAGGGTCCCATGCCGGCCAGCGGGATCTTGCGCATGACGCCAGGGATGTCGCCGAACTGCTCGCCCAGCTCGCGGACGAATCCCTTCTCCTTGAACTCGCCCCAATACTTGCGCTCCGGCAGATCCAGCATGTTCGGATGCACGTCGTCCGGGTCTATCCCGATGAAGTCGCCGGGACCCCAGACGCGCTCGCCCAGGTGGATGCGGCCGACCTTGCGCTTGAGCGGCTGCTCGCCCACGAACTCGGCCTCGACCGTCGGCGGGCTGATCAGGAACTTGCCGCGCTCACGGCCCGTCGGCAGAGGCGGGTATTCCTCGGATGGCAACAGCCGATCGAAGATGTCGGCCCCGCGCTCCGGCAGCGTCGTGACCGGAGGGCCCTCATCGGGAAGCAGCCGATCGAAGATGTCGGGCATCAGAGGCTCCGGCCCTGCTGGGCTGCGAGCTCCCGGGCCCGACGCTTGATCTGGATGTTGCTCGCCCCTGCCGGAAGTTCGGCACGAGCCCGATCAATGAGCTCCTGCGCCTGGGGCTGGCTGAGTCGCGGCGTCGGCGCAGCCAGATAGGCGTCCCGGGCTCTCCGGAGATCCTGCTGGGTTTGCTCGAGAGTCTGCTGGGCCCCCTGCACGATCTGGTTGATCGGGTCGGTGAATGCCTGCCACTCCTTGACGAGTACGCCACCGGTCTGAATGTCCTCCGGTTCTGGCCAGCCCCACTGCTTCACGTCGTGGAACTGCTTCTTGAAGGTTTTCCAGAGCTTCTCCTGCATTTCCGCTCGCTTGGTCACGGCCATGCGCAGATCGTCAGCCGCCCGCATGTTGGCGTTCACGGCCTTGAAGTAGGTGTCGCGGTTCCGCTTCTCCTGCTCGGCCTGCGCCTTGGTCTCGGCCCTCTCCTTGCGGGCTGGAGCCTCGAGTTCGTTCTTGAACTTGACCAGCGCCTTGGCCTGTGTCTGGCGCAGCTCCGCAGCCTTCTTCTGGGCCTCGGCGTTGCGCTGATCTCTCTCAGCCTGAGCAACGATCTCGAGCCCGAGCTTCTCCAGGTTGCGCCGATGCCGGGTGAATGCCTCGGACTCCCGCGCCTTCTCTCTGCGCTCCGCCTCGCGAACCGCGGCGCGCTCTTCCAGCTTGATCTTGGCCGGCAGCGTCTCGAGCTTCGCCTGCTCCACGGCCAGGGTTTTCGTCCGGGCCAGCTCAACCTGCTTCTCCGGAGAGAGCGGGAGCTTGGCCTTGCGCTCAGACTGCCGCTCGCGCCAGGGGTTGTACTCCGGGTCGTCCTCGGCGAGTGGCCGGTAGCCGCGGCTGGCCGGGTCCCACTTGACCCCCAGCTCCACCGCCTGCTCGAGCGTGCGGCGCGCGAATTCACGCTGCTGCGCCTCGGCGATCCGGGCCTCCTGCTGCTGCTGCAGGACGAACGCCTGATTGGCGCGGAAGGCATCGAAGGCCAGCTCGCGCTCGCGCTGCACCATGCCGGCCTCGAACTGCTCGGCCTGCTGCTCGAGGCGCTGCTCTTCCAGCTCCTCCCCGGCCACCTGATGGGCGACCTGGGCGGCGCTGCGGGTGTCGAATCCTGGCATCAGGGCCATGGCAGTCTCCTAGAGCGGCTCCTCGTCGCCGAGCCCGGCATCGGCGAGAGAGGGCTCCGAGTACGAGGGTCCCAGGTCCACGAGCGTCGGGGGCGGCACCGTGGGCAGCGCGAAGGTCGGCACCGACGGGGCTGCGACCGGCTGCTGCTGAGCGGGTTCCGGCTGGAAGCTCATGCCCATCCTGGAGGGCACGAGACGAGCGGGGCCACCGATGATCGGGCCGCGACGGCGGCGCACCGGAGCGGCAGCCCCGGCCACCTGCTCGCCCTCCCCGAAGGCGTCGGGGCGCACGAAGTAGCTGAAGTCGCTGGGCGCGTACTGCACCCGCTCCTGGATGCCCGCCATCTGGGAGATCAGCGGGCTCATCAGCGCGCCCAGACCGTAGGGGCTCTGGCGGGCGGTCATGCCCAGCCCGTAGCGCACGCTCGAGAGCGCGGCCGCAGTCTGCCGGGCCTGGAGCTGCCGGGCCGACCTCGACGCCTGGAGCTGGAAGAGCATGGCCTCGCGAGCGTTCTTGGGCAGCCGCGTGGGCAGCCCGGTCTCGTCGAAGAGGTCCTCGATCGCCGAGACCTCGATCGGTCCCTGATCGGCGGCCGCTCCCCCCGTCCCCCGTCGCTTGGCCCGGCGCGAGGCCGCTATCCTGGCCCGGTAGGCTCCGCTCGTGCGCCTGCGGGTGCCCACTTGGCGCCGGCCATAGACCTCGCTGGTCGGCAGCGAAGTGCCCACGCTGGAACCGTATCCGATGGTGAAGCTCATGGCGTCTCTCCTACTCCTGGCAACCGCACGCTGGCCTCGTCGCCCGCGCGGATGAAGGTGTCAAGCGGCGGCACGTCCACGCTCAGTTCGTCGTCGAACGAAGCGATCACGAGGTCGGGGAGGTCGGCAACGTTCACGTCCGGCAGCCCCGAGACGCTGACCGGGATGCTCCCCGCGCCCTCGCACGCCTCCACGGCAACGCAGTCGAGGATGCGCGTCCACAGCTCGCCCTGGTGGCCGCTCGACTCCGAGATCGTGGTCGCGGTGTTGTCATCCTCGTATATGACATTGTTGGCATCAATCGCGACAGCCCTTACTGCCACATAATATTCCCTGTTGGTGAAGAGATGCATGTTCTCGTCGTTCGGGACCACGCTCGGAGTGATATCCCCGGGCGCCTCGAAGGCGATCAGCGCCTGCAGGATTCCGGGCGTCCCCCCAGACCCGGCCGGCGAGCCCAGCCCCGCGCACCCGAACAGCTCCTCGGCGTAGAGGCTGCGGGCGTAGTAGGTCCCGTCGTTGATCTCCGCGGCGGTGAGCGGGCCGTTATCGAAGCGCTTGACGTGGATGTCGTAGCGGTAGGGATCGGCCGCTCCCGTGATGCACATCTCCCAGAACCTGATCCAGATGCTGCCCTGGGCGGCGGGCACCGCGTCCACCACGCCGGAGCATGTCACCGTCGGCACGCCCGGGGCGTAAGGGTCGTGGGCTCCCGCGTAGAAGATCAGGGTGTCCCGCTCGCGGATGTTCGAGAGATAATCCTCGCGGACGCGCGGCCAGCCGTCGATGTCCGCGCCGTTCGCGTTCTGCGGGTAGACGAGCCTGAAGTCGTCCCCCGCGTAGTTCGCGAAGTTCGCGTTGTCGAAATTGATTCGCGAGCCCGCTCCGGGCGCCGTCCCGTCGCTGCTCACGTTCCAGGCGCAAGAGACGGCAACGGCGTTCGCATAGTCCACTCCGTTGTCGGAAGCCAAGCAGGCGATGCAGTGTGTGTCGTTGGCCGCCGGCCCGGTAAACCCCACGAGGGTATTGTCTACCGCCGTGCAGTGAACGAAAGGCACTATCTGGGTAGCGCCGCCGTAGAATCCCCAGCTCCCGTTATCGTAGGCGTGGCAGTTAATCCACAGCGTCGTGGTGTTGTTGCTGTAGGCGCCTGCCTGTGTGCAGTCATGCATGACGCAGCGAGCGACCCGGCCGTTGTAGCCGCAGCCCTGGACACCGCGGAGAGCACCGCCTTCGCCATCGAACTCCAGGTTTTCGATCATCCACACGTTGTTGCCGGCGACAGTGAGCAGGGTGCCGGCATTGTTATGAACCCGGATAGCCGGGAGGAAGCCCTCGGACTGTAGCATCCCAATGACCTGGATCGCATCCAGGCCGCCATCGACGATGTTCTCGTTATAGTCGCCGCTGACAAGCGGAGTCGCGCCGTTGCCGTAGACGGCGAGCACGTCGCCGGACGCCGCGACGGCGCGGGCACCATTGATCGTCGCATGCGTGTAGCCGGTGCCGACCGTGTGAACGTCGTTCAGGCGGGTATCCAGGGCCGCGACGTTGGCCGTGAACTCCTCGTCAGAGCCGTCAGTGAAGGTAGCCTTGACCTTGTAGACGTTGGCCAAGAGGCCGCTCTTGATCCGGTTGACCGGCTGGAGGACCTTGTTGGTCTCCTTGAGATCCAGCTTGCGGATGTAGCTGCGGCCGTCCGCGGTCCAGGGGGTCCACTGGTCCGGCACGTCGCGCCTGCGGCAGCGGATGATCACGAAGTTATCGACGTTCCCTTCGCCGAAGGGATGATTGTCGAAGTGACCGGGCTCCTTGTCGAGCACGCAGTAGCCGCCGTGGCGGATGTCGAACAGGAAGTCCCGCTCCTGGTCCAGCGGATCAGGATCGCCGTTGATGATCACCGGGTTGCGCGGCATGGGTCCTGGCATTATGGACGCTCCTCCGGCCCCTCGTCGTCAGACTGGAGGCTATCGTACTTGGCCTGTATCGCGCTGATGGCCTGCTGCGGGGTGCGCTCTGCCAGCCCGGCCTTCACGCGCAGCACGTTGATCTCGTCGATGAGCACGAGCACCACGGCCTTGACCAGCCGGAGCCCGAAGTGCTTGAACAGCGGTTCGCCTTGCCAAGCCATCAGATGAACCACCCCACGACGTAGAGATTGATCGCTGTCCAGACCACGTTGGTCGCGTAGTATTCGATGACCCGGGCATCGTCGCAGGCGCACTCCATGATGCCCTGGCGGAGCTGATTCGCGACCTGAGTACGGCGGGAATCGACCTCGAAGCCGTTGGCGTTCCCGTTGCGCCGGATCGCGAGCTGGCTGTTGATCACGTTGTCGCTCATGCTGGCCAGGATCTTGACCCAGATCGCGCCAGCCGGCAGGATGGCAGAAAGATCAAGTTCCCGCCACGTCCCATCGGTCGTCAGATCAGCGAGCGTGAAGTCCCAGGCGGCAAGGTCGGCGTTGCGGGGCACGTAGATGCCGCCGCCGAGCGCTACGTCAGCCTGCCGCGCCAGATCGACGTAGGCGAACTTGTCGGCATCGCCGGCCATGGCCTCGGCGATCGAGACCGGGCAGTATTTGCGCCGCTGCATGTCGCCCATCAGCTCATGTCCTGTGCTCGCAGCTTGTACGCGAGATCGTAGATGTTGATCGGGTTGCTCGGGAGGAACTGGTAGAACTCCAGCGCCAGATGCTTGAACTGCAGCCCCCCGACCATGATCTTCTGCTCGGCCGTCTCGTCCCCCAGGTCCACGTCGCCCTCGTTGCGCGAGCTGTTCACGTTGTCGCGCAGTCCGGTGGGCGCGTCCGAGAAGTTGATATAGGGCCGGAACTGGACGCGCGAGCCCTCGTTGATCCCGTGGACCAGGAAGGCGCTCTCCATCTTCTTGACCCTGGCCACGGTCCCGAAGTCGAGCCAGCCCGTCTTGTACCAGAACTCGATCGGCCCCAGGTAGTAGACCATGCCGGGGGTGGGCGCCACGTCGAAGCACTCCTCGAGGAACAGCTCGGTCGCCGTGTTCGAGGCGATGATGACCCACTCGTCCAGATGCGGGATGTAGACCGGCACCCCGGCGAGCCCCAGCCCGTAGGTCGGGAAGTTGGCGTTGTCATCGACCAGGATGCAGGTGCCCGGGCTGCCCACGCCGGCCTCGTAGTCGGTGACGGTGCCGACCAGCGGGATGCCCTCCGGAGGCCCGTCGCTGTGGCCGCTCGGGAACTCCCAGGCGTAGCCCCAGATGTCGCCCAGGACGATGATGTCCGCACCGTCCGTGTCCTTGAAGTTCTCGCCGCACAGGAAGGCGGTGAGGAATCGGTAGTAGCTGAACTTCCCGGTCAAGTAGTGCCAGACCAGGGCCTTGTCGCAGCCCTGGCCCCAGGGATTGTCGTTCGAGCGGAAGAAGAGGATGTACTGCTGCTGCTCCGGCCACTCGACGGCGAACGCCTCCTGCTGGGTGCCGTTGTCGTCCAGCGCGATCTGCTCGGTGAACCAGGGCTCGGCGTCGTAGCTGACGGTCTCGACCCCGCCGCCGACGGCGATGATCCCGCGCTTCGAGCCCCCTATTACCTGCCCACGGATGCTGCGCCACGTCCTGTGGCTGAGGCCGCCCACCTGCTTGCTGTGGAGTCCGACCCTGCTGTTGCCCGCGGGCGGGTAGTTGGGACGGCTCGTGTAGTAGAGGCTGTAGACCATGCGGTCCTTGGGGCAGACGAGGCCGCTGCGGCTGGAGAAGAGACCGCTCGGCTTCGATGCTTCCTTGCCCCCCACGGGCCGCGTGTTGGCCCCGGCCCATCGCCTCTCGTCGTTCGGCTCGGTCCAGATCAGGGCGTCCGGGTCGCCGCAGATCCGGTAGGTGGTGGCCCGCGTGGCGCCCCCGTAGTTCTCGGTGAGCGTCAGGTTCCCGGTCAGCGGGTTGTACTCGTCGATGATGTAGGCCCGGCCGTCGCCCTCGGCGTGGAACTCCTTGCCCTCCAGGTGGAAGCCCCAGACGGCTCCCGCTGCGGGTGCGATGCCGGCCGCGCCGTTCGTGACCAGCGCCTGCCCCACGCTGTAGGGGATGTCTCCCCAGGCGAAGAGGCGCTCGCGGTGCTGGATGATGAAGGGCTTGGCGATCGGCACCTGGACCAGCGTGTCGAGGCCCTCGTTCTCGAAGTCGAGGTCGCCGTCGGCAACGTTGTCGTTGAACACGCCGAACGGGGCGGCCTGATAGCCGACGAGCGCCAGGGCCGGCCAGGAGCCGGCGGCCACGGTGCGGTAGATGCGGACCCCCGTGATCTCCGGGCTGTCGATCCGGAGGGCCGCGAGGTTGACGTTCACGCTCTGATTGGCCACCGTGATCGTGAAGGCCGCGACGTCCTCACCATCGACAGGGAACGCCTCCCCCTCCTCATCCTCGTTCAGATTGTAGGGCACGATCCGGTAGACGTAGGCGCCATTGAGGTTGCCCGCCCCGCCCGCGGCGAGCGCCACGTTCTGCCTGAACGGGCGCAACACGCAGGGCAGCCACCCGCTGGTCGCGGGGTTGTACTTGCGCATCTGCTCGAGGCCGTTGGTGAGCACCGACCGCCCGCGGAGTTCGGCGTGATTCACGATCAAGCCGTCGAAGTCAAAGGCGCCTATGACAGCCATTTACGTCTCCTGATTCCGCAGGGTCGCGACCGTGTAGAGCCAGATGCCAGCCGCCCCGCGGAGCGCGAAGTTCGGGAGCGCCGCCGTGAAGTAGAGGCCGCCGAAGCCGGCGCAGAAGTAGCCGTCGGGCCGGCCGATCGTGTGGTGGGCCCACGCGCTCGGGAACACCGCCGCGTTCCAGGCCGTTCCGTTGTTGAGGCTGTGCCGCAGGTTCGCCGCCCCCGCCTGCATGGCCAGCGCCTCGGCGCCGTCCGTGTAGGCCAGGGCCGGGGGATTGGCCGCCGCGATTGTGTCGCGAAGCTGCCATGTCGCGGCGTTGTCGTCGCTCGTCCTGATCTCGCAGGCGGCCGCCGTCCGGGCCACGCAGATCGCGCGGTTCGCTTGGCCGCCCCCGATGATCGCGTGATTCACGCTGTCGCCGAAGCTGCCGAGCGAAGGCACCCATGTCTGGCCGTTGTCGGCGCTCGTGAAGATGTCGATCGGGTTGCCGATGCCTCCGACGTTCTGGCGGCAGCACATCAGCCGGTTGGCCCCGCTCAGCCGGGCCGTCGATGGCGCGGCGTTCATGCCGGCCCCGATGAGCACGACGTTCCAGGTCTGGCCGTCGTCGTCGCTGTAGGCCATGCTCGAGCCAGCACCGTTGGCCACCGGCACCAGGAGCCGCTGATTGTGGCCGAGGATCGGGTGGGCCCTGTAGGGGTCGGGTGCGCCCGCGAAGTTCGAGAGCAGCACGAAGTTCACGCCGTCCTCGGAGCGGTAAACGTCGATGTTGGCGCCGTTCTGGACGAAGGCGAAGATGTAGCCGTTGGCGCCCAGCACCGCGTGGGTTCCCGCGGCCGGCACCCCCACGGCGGCCGCGAAGTTGAGCCCCGCGTCCTCGCTGACCAGGATCTGGGCGTTGAAGTCGGCGACCACGATGACGTCCCGCGTATCGACCTCGACCGTCGCGCTGGCGCTCTGGCCCTCGCTGTCCGTGACCGTGAGCTGGGCGTTGTATATCTGGCTGCCGGCGTAGGTGTGGAGCGGGTTGGCCTGCGAGCTGTCGGCGCCGTCCCCGAAGTCCCAGAAGTAGGTGATCGCCCCGCCGTCGGGGTCGAAGGACCCGGCGCTCGAGAACTGGACCGCCAGCGGGGCGAGCCCGAACGTGGGATTCGCAGAGGCCAGCGCTACGGGCGGATACCCCTTGGCCACGAACGGGACCGCCCCACTCCCCCCTGCATCGCCGGGACCCACGGGGCCGCCCCAGCTCGGGCCGATCGCTTCCTCGTGCTCGAACACGTCGCCGTTGCCCTGGCAGACCAGGACCTTGCCGTAGTCGCAGATGCGCTGGACATCGAGGATCGCCTGCACGCCCCCGGTGTAGCGACGGTGATTCAGGCGCCGCAGGCCCCCGCGGCTGTCGAGCTCGCCCAGCCGCCAGAGGTCGCAGTTCTGCGTGATCCGGGCACCCCCGAGAGGGTCCTCGGTGATCATCAGGCCCGGGAAGTCGGGTTGCCGGACTTCCTTGATCCCCGGCTCACTCACAGGAGTAGTCGCCCTCCTCGTCAACCTGCGATCCCGCGACCAGCAGCGTCCGGCCGTCTATCTGGAGGACCATGGAGATCGGGGCCCCCAGCGCGATGGGCAGATGATGGGTGTAGCCCGGGCGGCTGTTGAGGCTGCCCTTGTGCCCGTAGAACACGTTCTGCGCGATGACCGCGCCGCCCGGCGGGATGCGGGTCGGGGCGCTCCGGAGAGCGAGCCCCGCGTTCGCAAACCGCTCGAGCGTCTCAACGTTGGCCATCAGCGCCAGTACCTTGTCACCCTGAAGGGGCAGGAGCCCATGTTCCGCAGCCGCTTGAGGCTCTGGTCACTGCGGAACCGGAGCACGAAGTCCTGGTCCCGGCCGGCGATGTCCTCGCGCACCATCTGGGCGCCCATGCGATCGAAGTCCTGGGTGCTGGTGGTGTAGAGCGTCTTGGCGTCCGAGTAGCTGGCCGCCCGCTTCAGCGCCCCGTAGACCAGGATCTCGTTGTACTTGGGCGGCAGGATCGGCATGTCCGTGGTCTCGACCATGGGCACGGGGTTCGCGTAGTACGGCAGCTCGATGAAATACTCGCCGTTGGGGATGGGCTTCAGCGCGATCACCGGGCCCCCGAAGTCCCCGATGCCCAGCACCTGATAGTTCCAGGGGTAGTCGTTGCTCATCTCGTCGCCCGGGTCCAGGCGGCGCATGTCCTTCCAGCCCTCCCGGTCGAGGATGCGCGCGTTGGTCATGTCCGCGAGGCTCGCGGGGATCGACACGTAGGGCGGCAGCTCGTAGCAGCGCACGCCCTCCCGGGTCGTGAAGTGGGTGATCTTGAAGGCCCAGGTCCAGGGATGGGTGAGCCGGAATACCTCCTCGTGGGCGCGGTTGATGAAGCGCCCGATCATCTGGTCGTTGAACTGGCTGTTGCCGGCCCGGTCCAGCCGGAACTGCGTCTCGTAGATGAGGTCGCCGAAGTTGTCGAGCCTCGGCATTTCCAGCGGGTTGCGCACCGCCATGGAGCGGCCCACGTAGGCGTAGAACTCGCCGAGCGTGACGGTCTCGGTGCCGTCCGTGTCCTCGATGTCGAAGCCGACGTACCGGCCCTCGGGGCGCAGGGTGCGCTGGTCCATGGTGGTGAGCACGGGGCTGATCACGTCGTCCAGGTAGACGTCGATCTGGGCCCCCAGGTCCGGGCCGTTGGCCCCGATGCTCAGGCTTCGGTCGGCATCGCGCACCCGGACCATCAGCTTGTGGGCCCTCGAGACGTCCAGGTCGCAGGTGCCCGTGGCGATCGGGGCGGGCGCCGGGTCGGAGGTCAGGATCGAGTAGATCGCGATCGCGCCCGTCCCGTCCAGCGTCACGAGGTAGCAGCGGTGGATGTAGTCCGGGCTGGCATCGGTCCACTCGGCACGGACCATGAGGCCCACGCGGGCCGCAGCCTTGGCCGCGGTCAGCCGAAAGCTGCACTGTGCCCGGTGCTCCAGGCTGTCCATGGTCTCGCGCGTGAGGTAGACGAGGTTCGTGACCCCCGTGCTCAGGCCCACGGCGTTGTCCTGGACCCAGGCGGGACCGGCGAACTCGCGCCAGCCGCTGCCGAGGTTGGAGTCGCCGTCGTCCAGGCGGAAGAGATCGGAGAAGGTTTTCATCGTCCTGGCCTCACCTTGATGCCGCGGCTCTCGGCCACCCGAATCAGGTGGTCAAGGTCGCGAGCGGCCTCGGGGCCATCGTTGATCATCACTTCCTCAACGATGTCCGCGGGGATGCTCGCCTTGAGCTTGTGCTTCTTGTCGTGCGACCAGCCGTTCTTGTCGCGCAGGCTCTTCATCTTCTCGTTGTGGACGCGCTGGAGAGCCCGCTCGTGGTCGCTGGTGATCACGCGCTTGCGGCTCATCGACCCGTCAGCGTGCTTGGTGAACACGGTATAGGACATGGCCCCTCCCTAGCAACGGGGGGCAGCCGGTTTCACGCCCGGCCGCCCCCCTAAGATGTTGCCTACCAGTGACCAGCGACTACCTGGGCAACGGCGACTGCGGGGCGACGACCGGGTTCCGGTTGGTGTCACAGGGGTGACACCAGAGAACGTCGTCGGTGCAGAGGCCGAGGATCAGGCCGATCGCCGCCATGGCCCGCGCCTCGAGGGTCAGCGCGTGCTCCATGGCGAACTTGTCGCTGTTCGACACCTGGGCCAACGGCGTCACCTTCGCCGGGTAGGCGAAGGCCACCGCCATGTACTGCTCGTCCAGCGCGAGCAGGGCGTCGGTCGGGAGATCCAGGTGGATCTGGATCGCCAGAGTGCCGAAATCACTCTCGTAGTAGTCGATGCTGTTGATCAACTTCTGGGCCTCGACGGGCATGGTCCGCCACTGGCCTGCGAAGTAGAAGCTCGAGATGAGCCTCTTCAGCGTCGAGTTCACGTAAATGATGTTCGGCTCGGCACCCTTGTGGTACATGATCTGGAGCAGGTTGTCGATGATGTACGGGCTCAGGTCCTGGCACGGCGAGCCCGTGTAGTCCAGCACCGTACCCTGCGCCAGATCGTCCAGGCAGTCGAAGTTGGTCTCGTCCCACTGCGCGATGGACAGAATCCCGTCCATCTGCCGGCAGCCGCTGGGAGAAGCGCAGACGCCATCGGCCTGCGGAGCCACCTGCTGGGTGACGCCGCGTACCGAGTGGATCAGCGCGAACTCCGTGGCCAGGGCGAGGTCCTTCATCTGGCGATTCACCTGATAGGCGTACTCATCGTCGTAGCCTATGGTGTTCATCGCCCGCTGCAGCCAGCTCACGTCTCCCGTCCTGCGGAGAAGGTGAATCTGGTTGTTCACGCGGCAGGGGCAGTGCAGCTCCTCGAAGTCGAAGTCACTCGACTCGCGAGCGCACTCGACCACCGGGTTGTCGGGGTCGCTGGACCGGTTGTGCCAGTCCACCTGCCACTCGTGCAGCGTGTTCCGGGCCACGCTCTTGGCCCAGCCGCTGAAGAACGGCGTGCGCGTGGGACTGATGTTTACCATCAGGTCCAGTACGTCCTCCCGGATGTTGTCCGGGCAGTCGAACGTGGACTTGATGAAGCAGTTCTGAATGAACGGCAACTTCAGTCCTCCTGTGGGTTGCGGCTAGGAGGCCAATACTCCTGTGTCTCGAAGCCGCTTCTTCGTCCCCTCCTGGATGGCCTGCTCGGCGCCCCTGCGGTCCCCGTCCTTGCGCAGCTCGTAGCTGCGCTCCAGATGGTCTCTGACCGTGGGCTGTCCCTGGCCACCCTCCTGGGGCTGGGCGGGAGCGCGCTGGGCGCTGACGCCCGAAGGCATGTGGGCTGCGGCGGGTTGGGGCTGGGGCTGCGGGGTCGTGGGCTGCTGCGTGAGGCTCAGGTCCCGGGGATCGGCCACCGCCTTGAGCACCTGGGAACCCGGCATGTCGGGGTACTTGGCGGCCATCTTGTCGAAGGCCGTCCGGTACTTCTCGACCGGGGCTCCGGGATAGGCGTCGGCGGCCTCGCGGCGTCTCGCGTCGAGCTGCAGAGCCTGGAGCTGCTTCTGCGTCGGCGCGGTCTCCCGCTTGACCTCCGTGCGTATCCCCTCAAGCTGCTGATTCACCTGGGCCATCATGGCCTCTGCGGTTGCGCGAGCAGCCTCGCCCGGACTCAGCCGGTCGAGCTCCTCCGCCGAAGGCAACACTGCCTTCTGCTGTGCGGCGGCCAGGATTCTGTCCTTCTCCTGGCGTGCCGCCTCTTCTCTCTGCTTGGCCGCCTCAACCTCTCGCCGGAGCTCGGCCATCTCCTCCTGGAGCTGGGCCGTGGGATCGGGCTCTGGCGGTGCGGGAGGGGCCGGGGGCTGGGGTTCTGCCGGAGGAGGAGCCGGGGTCGGGGCCTGCGGCTGTGGGGCCGGGGCAGGCTGGGCAGGAGCCGGCTCCTGGGGGGATGCCGGCTGTGGCTGAGGCTGAGACTGGTCCTGGGCAACCTGGAGTCGCTCCTTGATCGCGTTCAATCGCTCGTGATGATCCATCCCGCTCCTCCTCTCCCATCATGTGGGATTTCGTAACACCTGTCAAGACTTGTTACGGAAAAGACACGATTTTGTCACGAAATGCGACTCAGCGTCTCCTCCAGTTTCGGCACCTGCTCGGCCGCGGAGAGCAATTCGCGACGAATCTCGGTCCACGCCTTGGCCGTGGCCTGGGCGTTTCGTCGCTCGTCGTCCCCTTTCGCCAGGAGCATGGCCTGCATGGCACCCTGGAAGGCGCTCTCCACCAGGGCCCGGAACGCGGGTGACTCGCTGACGATCGCCAACTCCCGCGCCGCCGCAAGTCGCTCCGTGACAGCCGTTTTCGTCTCCGCAGCCCGCTTCTGCATCTCCTCCATGTTGGGGGTCGAGCGCACCGGCCCCCGACGCGCTATCTGCTCGCGCGTCATGTTGAGCGGATCTACCATCGGGACCTCCTCCTACGTGCCCTGGAGCTCGCCGCGGGCCGCCTCAGCGGCCCCACGGCCCTCCAGGATACCCTCCAGCGCCATCTCCACGTCCTGGGGGCCTGCCACCTGGGCCGGGCCCCCGCCGGCCACCGCCGCCGCACCCTCCATGGCCCCCGGGCCCGGAAGCTGCTGCTGCTGGGCGAGCAGCTCCTCCTGGCGCCGGAAGTAGACCTCGTGGTTCAGGTAGTGGGCGTTGACGATTGCCCGGATTTCGGGCGACAGCTCGCCGAAGTGGCCGCTCTCCATGAAGCTGGCCAGCTCCTCGATGTGGGCCGCGTGGTTGTCCAGCTCGTTGACGTCGCAGATCGTGCCCTTGAGCATGACGATCAGCTCCTCACGCTGCGGCGGCCGCCACTTCTCGACCTCCTCGGGCCAGATCCTCTCGGCGTCCTCGTGACCGAACTGGTTCATGTAGCTGATCTTGAGCATGCTCCTGAACGGCTCCTGTTCGGACAGCGGCCCGAGCTGGGCCACGGCCCCCATGAAGGCCATCATCTGCTGGCCGCGGATGCCCATCAGCTCGATCTGGGGCGGCAGCATGGCCCGCACCCGGGCGATTCCGGCCAGCTCCTTGGGCGTCACCTTGTACCGGAAGTATTGCCCGGCGTTGCCCGAATAATGGACAGTCCGGGTCTCCTCCAGGAACTGCTGGTTGTTGTAGAGGCTCATGTCCAGGAAGGGCTGCATGATGTTGGCGTTGGCCCTGATGATCACGGGCTCGACCCTGATGTTGGCGGCCCGCTGCTTGCCCGCGAACTCCGTGGCCGTCTGGCCCGACTCCTCGAGCCCGGCGACCCAGCCGCGCGGGGCCCCCACGGTCTCGTCGATGTCCCGGCGGAAGTCATCCTTTGTGTCCCGTCCGATGCGGCTCGTGTCGGGGATCACGAACGGCTGGAGCTGGGCCACGTCCCCGCCGCGGAGCACCCGGCCCGGAATGGTCGTGAACTGCTGATCGGGGATGTTGAAGCCGTCCCCGGCCTTGACCATCGGGTTGACGCTCAGCGCGGTCCCCACGTTCAGGGCGTTCTGGTTGTCGTTGAGGTCCAGGCAGAGCCGGACGATCATCTCGATGACGCCGATGCCGTAGAGCTCGTTCTCGACCGGCTCCCAGGGGCTGATGAGGTAGGGGCGCTTGCCGTGCCAGAGGTTGTTCTTCGCGATGTGGACCACGTACTTGTCGTTCAGGATGATGACGTGGTACTCCTCGCGCTTGCCCGTCTGGTAGGGATCGAGCAGGCCCCACCAGTCCAGCATCTTGAGGTCGTTCTCGGCCGTGCGCTGGATCATCTGGGCGTTCGTGGCGTACTGCTGGAGGTCCTTGCCCGGCAGGCTCACCGGCTGGGGCGGGACGTTGAGCTCCTCGACCTCATCCCGGGTGATCCCCTGGAACACGGTGCCCCCGCCCCGGATGTCGGTGGCCATCATGTCGTAGATGAACTCGCGGGTCACGTCCGAGTAGTCGCTGATGCAGGGCGTGAGCTGGGCGTCGTCGTACCGCCAGTCGAACACGGCGTCGAAGATGTTGATGGGCCGCAGCTCCGTGCGGTCGTGGTTCAGCGTCTGCTCCAGCGTCTGGGTCTCTTCGCGCGTGCCCGTGAGCTGGCCCTCGGCGTTGAAGGTCTCGCGGTCCTGAACCTGCTTGACCTTGACCTCCCGCCGGTCGATGACCCACGGGACCTTGGCGATCATGGTCCCGTACTTGGCGCCCTGCTGGACCATGCGGTAGAGCCGGTCGGCGAGCTTGCCGTCCTTGAACTGCTCGTCCATGAGCGCCCTGGCCGCCACGGGCTCCACGGACTTCTCGCGAACCGGGTCCAGCCTGTACCAGCGGCTGCCGGGCATCAGGGCCCGCGAGACGCGGGGCGCCATGACCGAGACCATCTTGTAGGGCTCGGGCACGGCCGTCGCGTCGTCCACCTGCCAGTAGCGGCTGATCGGCTCTCCCCGCCAGAGGCGGTCGAACACGAGCCAGCGGTTCTCCATGGCCCACCGGGCCTGGAGCACCCTGTGAACCGAGTCGAGCACGTACCGGACAACCCGCTCGTCGCGCGCCCGGTCCTGGCCCGCGATGTTGTCCTGCAGGTTCTCGATGACTACGTTCTGCTTCTCTTCAGCCATGGACTTTCCTCCCGCGGGATATGCTCATCGAGCCGGCCCTCGTAGGGAGACTCGTTGATCAGCCGTATCCCCTCCTTCTTCAGTCTGTCGTGCAGCGCCCGGTAACACAAGGTCACGCGGTCCAGGTGACTCTGCTTGTGGACGATCCTCTGGCCGCGGTAGGTGTTCTGCCCGTAGAAGTGGCTCTTTGCAAGGTCGAATCGGAGGTCGATGCCCAGCAGGCGGATTTCCGTACACCCCAGCAAGGCAGCAGCCTCGATCGCGTAGGTGCCCGTGTTCCCGCTCCTGGCGAGCATGCCATGCTTCCACCTTGGCTCGTAGCCGAGAAATGGCTTGCTCCGCTTTGGCATGAACGGGTCGCCCACGTTGAAGGTCCACAGCTCAAGCCCCTTGAGATCGTCCGCGCGCTTTGCGGCGAGATCGTGCAAGACGAGCAGCTTCGGCCTTGCGCTTCGCAACCTGGGCAGTTCCTCGTCGAGTACGAGTTCGTCCGTGAGCAGAACGAACTGCGTCCTTGTAAGCCTCAGCACTCGGTTTGTACCGATTGTGTGGAGTTGCGGCGCGGCTGCGAGGCCGGCCAGATCGCACCGAAGCAGACTGCTGCTGTTGCCCAGGATATAGCAAGTCCCCTCGAGCGTACTGGCCAAAGCGCTGATAGAACGCAGTTTCCTTGAGCGCCGGGATCGTAGGCGAGAGGACCCCCTTTGGCGAGAGGTTGTATACTTCAACGCCCATCCTCCAACACTCTCTGACCCCGGCGGCGAAGAAGGGCAGGCTGTGCCGGGGGTTGAGGGCGAAGGCGCCCAGGCTCTTGCCGTCGCCGCTCCCGAAGCTGTGGCTCTTCTTGCCCGACTCCCAGGAGAGGTCCACGCCCACGATGCCGATCGGGTTGGCGCCCAGCGCCGCCGCGATCTGGAACATGGAGTAGGCCACGTTCGCGGCCCCCGGCACCAGGAGGTCGAGGTTGACGCAGAAGCTGGGGATGATGCCGGTGCCGAGCGTCCGGTCCCAGGCCGGCCAGCCGGTGTAGACGTGGCGCCCGGTGTGGCGCGGCCGCGAGGTAGAGACGGGGCGGAACCCGTACCACGGGAAGTCCGGATAGGGCTGCAGCGGTGCCCAATGGGTGCGCAGCCGCGACTTCTTGTGCATGTTGTTGGGGTCGAAGAGCATCTCGCTCAGCACGCGGATACCCTTGAACGCCTTGATCCTCTTCAGCTCCTGGGCGTAGGGGTCGCGATCGACGCACACGTAGTAGTCCGGATGCCACTTCACATGCGAGTCGGGGCGCAGGCAGCGGTTGCACCCTATGGTAAGGAAGGGCCTGATCTTCTCGAGGTCCACGTAGTTCAAGCTGTAGGCTTGGCCCATGACCACGACCGGCCGGCCCTTCAGGCTGTCGTGCAGTTCGCTCGCCGGGGTCATCATCTCCCCGGGCTCGAACTTGTGGCGCAGCAGCTTGCCGCGCGGCCGGTAGTGCGTTGCCACTTCTCAGAGCTTCCTCGCCGCCTGGAAGGCCGGGACGTAGAAGCGCTCGAGAAGCGTCTTGGGGTGCCAGTGCTTCTCGAGCCACTCGCGGTGCGCCCGGCGCTGGACCATGAGCTCATCGGGATCGGTGATCGCCTGCAGGACGTCGAGCTTCAGCTTCCCCACGCTGCTCACCACCCAGGGGGGGCGAGCGCCCGCGATCTTCTCGACCAGCTCCAGGACCTCGGGGGCGCAGCCGTTGATCGCGATCTGCCCCTGGGCGCAGGCTTCCAGGGTGCAGCGGTGGTAGGAGCCGGTGACAACCTCGTCGAGCATGAGCGTTGCCGACTGCCGCTCCTGCATGCAGCGGTCGAACGGCACGCCCTCGAACACCTTGATCTCGACGTGCTCGGCCAGCTCCTTGAGCACCTTCTCGCACTCGGGGTAGCCCTTGGAGCTGTAGGGGTTCTTCCGCTGGCACTCCATCCTGTGGCTGTTGCGGTTGCTCGGCGCGTAGGCCAGGATGGGCTTGCCGGTCCTGGGCTCCCAATTCGGCTGGAGCAGCGGGTCCTCCAGGTCCACGAGGTTGGGGAGCACCGGCTTATTCTTGAAGAGCATGGCGTGGCCCTGGGCGATGACGTAGCCGGGCACGCCCGTGCGCTCCAGCCCCCGGTCCACCCGGTGGGGCTCTGAGTGGTACATGCAGAGCACGCGCCGGCCCGAGAGGAACCGGCTGAGCGTGCGCCCCACGGTGCCGTTGTGGACCATGACGACATCGGCCCACCGGATCAGTTGTGAGGCGGCGCCGGGGTCCCGGAACAGCGCGTCAGGAGGTCCCCAGCGACGGCCATCCCGGTATCCGGCGCCCCCCACAACCGCCCGGCAGACGTGCGGCGTGTACTTGTTGATCATGTCCCGAAGCTGGACCGCAACCCCGGCGACGGGGGTGCGGCTCAGCATCAGGATCTTCATGGCCTCCGGGTTCATCGGCTCGGGCCTGTTCCGCGGCCGGCGGGGCTGGTCCTTGAAGAACGGCATCGTCTCCCTGGGCGGCCGGAGCCGCTTCTCCGGGGCCTTGCCGCGCCGATAGACCGTCATTTGTGCCTCCTCCTCGCCTGTCGCAGTTGCTTGGCCCGCAGGTGGCGCCTCATCCTCGAGGCCCTGGCGGTCGGGCGCTTCCGCTTCGCCGGCCTGCGCGGCTGGCGCTTCTTCCGCCGCTTGGCCTTCTTCTTGGCCCGCTTCTTGGGCTTGCCCTTGCCCTTCCTGCGCGAGAGGGCCTTGCGCATGTAGCCGCGGCTGGGCCGGCCGAAGAGCTCCATGTCCAGCACGGTCCCGATGTCGATGATCGTCTGCTTGCCCCCCGACTCCAGGTACTTCCAGACCAGGATGTTGGCGAGCGGCCCGGCGGCGAGCAGGATGGGCTTCTTCACGCCCAGCAGCTTCTTGAGCAGCGGAGAGAAGTTGTACTCCGGGCTGATGCAGTTGTGCGGGATCTTGAAGTCCACGCCGCTGCCGGAGCCGACCAGGAAGCAGCGCTTGCGGATGCCCTTGAAGAACTTCCGGGCGCTGGCCCACCGGGAGTTCACGAAGAGGCAGGGGTCGCAGATCCGGTCGGGCGAGACCTGGATGTTCTTCCAGTACCAGAGCATGCGCGGGAGGCCCCGGGGAACCCTGATCCCCAGGTGCAGGCGCGGATGGCCACTCAGCATGCTCTTGGCCAGCAGGTTCGGGTAGCTCTTCTTGGTCTTGGGGTCCGAGACCCAGCCGTCGGTGCAGTGGTAGCGCTTGCCGAAGATCATGGCCTCTTCGCCGTCCCCGTAGCGGGCGAGGCCGAAGCGCTCGCCCTTGGAGAAGGCGTTGATCAGGACCGCCAGATCCTTGGCCGCCGAGCCTACGAAGTTCACAGTTCCGCCGGCCTCCCGACCCAATCTATCGAGAAGTTGACGGGCTGGCCGAGCCAGACCCTGCCGTCCTCGAGATCGGCGATGAGCTGCTTCTCGGCCGTGAAGTTGTGCAGCCCGTGCGTCTTGCGCCAGGGATTGCCGAGGTCGTTCCAGCCCGGCTTGTCCGGGGTCGTGGCGTCGAAGCCGATGATCGTCAGGTGGTGGGGCTTGAGCGCGACGATGCGATTGAGGCCCCGGATGCCCGTCGAGGGCATGACCTTCCGGCCCGCCCGCTGGCGCAGCGCCTTGGCCAGCCGGGAGTCGGCCCGCTTGTCCATCCAGGCGATCGGGAGCTTGCCGAGCGCGGCGCTCGCGGTCTTGGCGTTGGTGACGTGCTTGCCCTTGCCGCGGATGTTCTCCGCGCAGATCAGGTACTTCTGGCCCCTGGGGGCCCGGGCCTTGGGGATCTTGTTCTTCTCCCCCTCCTCGCGCAGCCCCACGAGGTAGAGCGCGGTGTTCCAGGCCCAATGCGTGATCTTCCGGCCCGCCACTGGCGGCGGGTGGGTCAGCCACCAGCCGTTGACGCGCATCACCACGTCGTGGCAGTCGATGAGGTCTCCGTGCCCCTTCGGCGACTGCCCGTTCCCAACGACCACGGCTCTCATGGTTTCCTCCAGTCAACCTCGATCGAGCTGGGCTTGCCCAGCCACTCGCCGCGCTCGAGCTTCCCGAGCATCGCGGCCTCCGCGGCATAGGGGTGCAGGGTGCGCGAGAAGCCGCGCCCATCGGCGTAGAGATGCTTGCCCGTCAGCCCCGCGTCGAAGCCGGCGAGCACCAGCTTCTCGGGCGCCAGTCCCACGGCCATGACGACCGCCAGGAACCCGGTGCTCGGGGGCTTGAGCGGATGGATCTTGTTCCGGGCCGCCAGATACGTCTTGAGATCCAGGACCCGGAGCTTCAGGTTTTTGAGCTGCGCGAGCTTCCGGCAGTTCTTGAGCCGGTGCTTGCCCTTGTGCCACTCGAAGGGGCATGTGACCCACATCTGCCAGCCGGTGCCGCGGGGGAGGAAGCGGTTCATCTTGGCGTAGCCGGGCCACGCCCAGGCGCTCATCTTCTTCCCGGCCCGGCCCTTGCCGAACACCCGCGTCCACTGGCCGGTGCGGACCACGAGGTCGCAGCCGTCGATCAGGGTGCCCAGGCCCTGGGCCGATGCTCCGTTGCCGATGACCGCTATCCTCATCTCCACCACTCCGGTTCCGTCTCGGGGTACTCCTGGCCGCAGAAGATGCGTGTCCTGGCCCAGCAGGCTATGAGTTCCTTCTCGCGCGCGAAGTCGTGGGGCCGGCCCCTGGCCTTCCAGGGCTGCCAGCCGGCGCTCGTGTGCGGGCCGTGGCCGGCGGTTGCCCCGCGGTAGCCCGTCGCATCGAAGCCGACGATCGCGAGCCGCGTGGGCTTGTGTACCAGACACATCTCGAGGGCCATGAAGCCGGTGGACGGGGATATCTTGCGCTTGGGATTGAGCGCCCGCTCCAGGCGCACGAGGTTGGCTTCCGGCAGGTACTCGCGCTTCGAGTCGGGGAAGAGCCGCTTGCAGCCCTTCTCCGCGATCTTGCGGTCCCGGATGCACCATGCCACCTTGGGCGTGTCGGGGGCGTCGAACAGCCCGACCTCACGGGACAGCTTCTGCATGAGCTTGCTGCCCGAGAAGCACCAGACGTCCCACTTCCGGCCGGCGGGCCCGAGCTTGGCGACGTTGCAGCGGACCACGCAGTTGGCCTGATCTATGTCCTCGGCGTAGCCGGGAGCGGAGGGGCCGTTGCCCACCAGGACCATGAGCATCAGAGGGTCCACCAGATGCGCGTCTTGGTCGCCGGCCAGAAGCGGCCCAGGAACTTGCCGCTATCGAGCCACTCGGTGAGCATGAGCTTCTCGTGCACGAAGTCGTGCCCCGGAGCCCAGGCCACGTCCACGCCCTCGGGATATCCCCAGCCGGGCTCCCGCTTGGTCGTGGCATCGAAGCCCACGATGGCCAGCTCCTCGGGCTTCTCGGCCAGCGCGATCGCGAGCGCGACCAGCCCCTCGCTGGGCTCGACGCGCAGGATATGCTTCAGCGGCTTGCGGCAGCCCTTGCCGTAGACCCCGATCTTCTTGCCCTCGGTGTGGGCGATGCGGCGTTCGGGGCGGTCGGCCAGGACCCATATCTCGCCGGCCGGGATGCCCGAGACGTCGATGGGCTGGGGGCCGTCGGCGGGCCAGGGGACCATGCCGATGCGGGCGGCCTCGGTGCACTTGATGACCGTGAAGCTCGAGGCCCAGACGTCCCAGCGGTTGCCGGCGATGCCCGGGGGAAAGACGCCCAGCCGGATTACCCGGTCGCACTGGTCGATGCGCGCAGCGTGCTGCGGGGCGCTCGGGCCGTTGCCGACCAGCACGGTCCTCACAGGCGTTTCTCCATGATCATGGTGGGCCGGCCGTTCTGCTCCTCGGCCGGGGCCACGAAGTGGAAGCCGGCCTTCTCGTAGAGGCGCTTGGCCGCCTTGTTGTCGGCATAGAGCTCGGCGATCAGGCGCTTGGTCCGCGCCCTGCCCCAGAGCCACGCGCACAGGCGCTCGAGGGCCTCGTAACCGTAGCCCATGCGCCGGGCCGCGGGGTCGCCGATGAAGATGGTGAGGCTGCCGTGCCAGCCCTTGAGCTCGGTCACGCCGATGACGCCCACGGGTCCGGCGAGCTGGGTGTCGATGACCCAGCGCATCTGGGTCTCGTCCTCAACGTAGCCCCCGTACCACGCCCGCTGCTGGGCCTCGGTGATCTCCTGGGGGCCGCTGAAGAGCCAGTCGCTGACGCCCGGGCTGTTGCGCCAGTTGCGGATGATCTCGAGGTCGCGATCCTCGATGGGCCGCAGGGTGAGGCGGCTGGCGCTCAGGGCTGGTCCGTTCATTCTCCCATGACCTCCTCGCAGATGCGGCTGATCTCCATGGCATCCTCGAGCTCGGCCATGGTCGAAGGCCCCTCGATGGCGTCCAGGAAGCTGGCCATCTGGCGCTCGAAGCAGAGCGCGTTGCCCACCAGCTCGATCTCCTGGAAGCCCTCGTCGGAGATGAGCCGGGCCCTGCAGATGCGGCAGGGGAAGTCGGCGCCGGCCAGGATCTGGACCGGCTTGCCCCCGGCCTGGAGCTGGATGGCGGCGCGGACGGGCATCGGGCTCCAGCTCACATGGTGGAGCTGGAAGCCCACGACCTCCAGGTAGCCGAGCTGCCGGACCAGCGAGAGCGCGTGGCTCGCGATGTCCCAGACCGCGCCCCCGCCCTTCTCGTGGAAGTAGCGGGGCACCGGGTTTCGGATGGCCCGGAGATCGTAGCCCATGGTGATCTGGATGGCGTCGGACTCGAAGATCGAGGTCACGAGGTCGGGCTGGTGCCGGTGCATGTAGCCGGTGCGGACGGCAACGCTGCAGTCGGCCGCGGTCTCGAGCAGGTTGTGGCCCTGTTCCCGGTTGAGGCAGACGGGTTTCTCGATGAGGACGTGCAGCCCGGCCCGCATGCACTCGGTGGCCAGCGATGCGAGATGCGGCGGGGGCGTGGCGATGACCGCGGCCTGCCAGTGGCACTCCATCTCCAGCGCGTCCTCGAGCTTCCGGAAGTCGGCGTCCACCTTGGGATCGGTATCTACGAAGGCGACCTCGATGTCGGGCTCGATCTGCTCGAGCGCCGCGTAGTGCTTGCGTCCGGCCGACCCGGCGCCGACGATCAGCATCCTCACAGCCGGCCCTCCTTCTCCAGCTCCCGTCCGATCGCGTCGGCGGCCACCAGATCGTAATAGGTATCGACGTCGGCCCCGAAGTGGGGCTCGTGCTTCTGGAGCGCGATCCTCGGGCCGCAGGCGCCCAGGTACTTCCGGGGCCAGCACCCGGACATGAGGCGCTTGCTCTCCACGACCAGGAGCTGCCCATCTATGTGGTAGACCGTCTGGTCGAGCTCCTGGCTGTTCACGGCCCGCGGTTTGCTCGAGAGGATGTAGGGGTGCAGGTAGCCCTGGTCGAGCTGCATGGCCCACTCGGGGCGCTCGTGGATGTGGTGGCCGGTGATGACGGCCGTGCAGTCGCCGCGCAGCATGCGACGGATGGCCCTCTCCACGGTGCCCGGCTCCCAGAGCGGGATGTTGGGCTGCACGATGCAGCAGTAGTCGGGGGCGTTGCCGTCGCGGTAGAGCTGGCCGAGCGCGTGGGCCACGGCCTCGTCGATGCGCGCCGTATCGGTCGAGAGCTCGGTGGGGCGCGAGACAACGATGGCGTCGGAGGCCCGTGCGATCTGGGCGATCTCGAGGTCGTCGGTGGTGACGGCGATGGGCGCCACGAGCCGGCCGGCCTCACGGCAGGCGTTGATGGCGCGCGTCAGGATGGGCACGCCGGCCACGCGCCGGAGATTCTTGTGGGTCAGTCGCTTCGAGCCCCCCCGTGCGACGATGACTGCGCAGGCTGGGGGATTCACTTGCGCCTGTTCTTCCTCCGCTTCTTGCCCGTCGGCTTCCAGCCGTGGCTGCTGGCGTTCCGGGCGTTAGCGCTGGCCTGGGCCTTGGCCTTGCTGGTCGAGCTGCCCACAACCTTCCCGCCCCGCTCCACGATCTTCCACGGCTTCTTGCCGCTCCGCTTCTCGACGTGTACCGGCATCAGCTCTTACCTCCCTGGTTCTGCTGCTGCCTCATCTGCTGGCGCACCCGGTCGGGGGTGAGCACGAAGTCCATGGACAGGCCCACGCACTCGCGCCCGCCGCAGCGCTGGCAGCGGTCGTAGCCGTTGCGGATGGCCTCGTGCTTGGTCGTGCGCCAGCCGCAGGACCGGCAGACCCGGACCTCGTTATCGAAGCCGCGGCTCTGGTCCTCGAGGCGCTGCTTGATCTTCTCCTTGCGCTCGGCCTGGAGCTTCTCGCGCTGTTCAGGGGTTAGAGCCATAGGGTCCTCCCAGCGTTCTGCCCGTCTGGTTCCTGAGCTTCCCCCAGAAGTCGCCCGCGACGGGCCGGACGTGGGGGTTGACGTTGGCCATGCGGCCGTTGACGGTGGTGGGCTGCCGGCCGGCCATGGCCAGTTCGTTGGGGCGCGGCCTGGGGCACAGGGGCATGCGGTCGGGGCCGCGCTTGTAGAGGTCGCTCAGCGCGTCGGGCACGTCGTCGCGCTTGGACTTCGGGAACTTGGTGAACATGTCCACCACGAGGCCCTCGGCGATCTTGGTCGCCGGGTTGACGCGCAGCAGCTCGGGGCGTATCCGGCTGCTCCAGTAGACGCGGCGCCCGCTCATCGGGATCTCGAGGCTGGCGATGCGATCGCGCTTGCTCTCCATGGTGCGGCCGGTGACGGCCACGACCTTGAGGCGCATCTGGTCGGTGATGCACTTCTGCTCGATCATGGCCCCGTAGACGTCGTTGATGGCCGTTTTCTCCATGAGCGCCCAGCGGCTGGCCCACTCGAAGTACATGGCGAACATGGCGTCCACGTACTCGCTGGGCTTGAAGTGGCGGCACACGAGGTCGAGCACGAAGTCGCGGCCGGTGGCGTCCCGACCCACGGGCATGAGGACGCCCATGTCCGACTCGTCGCTGTCGGTGGTCACGGTATCGGTCAGCAGGTAGATGTGCATCTGCTCGCGGTGCGGGAGCTGGGTCTCGGGGATGACCTGGAACATCTCGCGCACGAAGAGCTGCTTGTCCGGGGGGATGGGATTCAGCATGTACTGCGCTGGGTAGGCTGAGCCCATTTCCGCCTTGATCTGGTTCAGCACGGCGTGGGGCAGGTGCTTGAAGTTGGGGTTGTTCTCCTCGTCCACGGCGGGGACTTCTATGAGCTTCCAGGGGATGGCCGACTCGTCGCCCTTGGCCTGCTGCTTCTTGAGCTGCTCGTTGATGTCCAGGATGTAGCCCAGGGCGTCGTCATCGTGGTAGCGGGTGCAGCTCACGAAGATCTGGGTCATGCTGGTGCGCTCGCCGCTCTCGGGCTCGACCACGCTCTCGGCGATCGCGAAGATGAGCTTGATGTACTCGATGGTTGTGGCCAGGGCCTTGACCGTGCGGGTGTTCTCGATGGAGCAGGGGTCGTCGATGAGGATGGTGTCGTAGTGGGGGCCGGCCCGGACCTGGGCGAGCCCTCGGCCGGTGAGCGTGGCCTCTCTCTTGGAGAGGTCGGTGCGGCCGAGCACCCAGAGCTCGTCGTCGGTCCACTTGGCCTTGCCGCGCCGGGGCTTAAAGTTGCCGCACGCCTCGATGACGCGGCGGTTGTTCTCGAGCTGGTTACGGACCCAGCCGACGTACTTCTTGGCCTGCTCGAGCTTCTCCGAGAAGTAGGCGATGCGGACGTTCCGGTTCTTCACGATGTCGCGGGCCACCTTGGCGCAGAGGCCGGTGCTCTTGAAGGTGCCTCGGGACATGAGGACCATGATGCGCGGGTAGTCGGAGTTGATGAGCTCGTAGAAGCGGTCGTAGATGTCGGAGCGGTACATGCGGTCGCAGCCGCAGAGCCGGCACCAGTTGAGGAAGCACTCGGGGCCGTCGCCCAGGTAGGTGCCGGCGAACTCCTGGTCCGGGCCGCCCAGCAGCTCGCGCTGGACCAGCTCAGAGAGGAAGTCGGGCGATTCGGGCTGCGACGGCCTTGACGACATTCTCGTCCTTCACTTCCTGGCGGATGACCTGGAGGCAGGTGGCCAGGAACGTCCTGACCCTTTCCAGGCTGAGCATCTGCTCGAACTTGGCGCTGGCCTCCAGGGTTTCGCGGAGGGCGCGCAGGACCTTCTGCAGCTCGCCGACGGCCCCCGCGCCCTTGACGGCCCGGCAGATGTGGGCCGCCTCGGGCTTGGTGAAGGCGTCGTCCTTGGTCAGCCGGCTGAAGAGGCCGTCGGCGTCGAGGTCCATGTCCTCCTCATCGCCGCCCAGCTTCTTGACCAGCAGGGCGAGCTGGCCGCGGACGACGGTGATCTCGTCGTCGAGGTTGTACTTGTCGCCCTGGTTGGCTTCGCCCAGGAGGTCGCGGAACTTCTTGGAGGCCACGGACTTGTAGCGGCCCACGGGACGGGCCGGCGCCGGGGCCCGGGTGTCGGTACGGGCCAGGGGGGTCTCTTCAGGCTGGGGTATCGCCATCCGATGTTTCCCGTGAAACCTTCTTGTCGGGCAGGGCGGTGCAGAGGGCGTCGTAGAGGTCGGTCCAGAGGGGCAGGGGCTTGCCCTCCTCGAGCCCGCAGTGGTTGACCAGGAACTTGGAGACCGGGCCCATGAGGCCCTGAAGGGTGTTTTCGGTGGTCTCCAGCTTGGCCACGATGTCGCGGAACGCCCGGTTGGTCTGGGCCCTGGCCTTCTTGGCCCTGCGCATCAGGTCGGCGGCCGCGTGCTTGGCCATGGCCTGTCTCATCTCGCCGTTACCGTTCATCGGACACCTTTCAGGTGGCAGCGCATGCAGGTGCGCTCGGTCCACATCTGGCCCTTGAGGAAGGTGTGGCCACAGGAGTCACAGAGGAGGCGGGGCTGCTTCCGCGCCTTCCACGCCTTCTGCCGGCGCCGGGTGCGCTGCAGGGCGAAGGGGCTGCGCTCTAGCTCGGCCACTTGCCCCGGGCCTCCGTGGCCTGCATCCGGTTCATCAGACTGCGGGTGCACGGGGCCTCGTGCTTCACCCCCCGCTTGGAGGCCGTCCAGCCGCCGCGGCGCTTCTTGGAGTTGCGGCCGATCCTCCAGCCCAGCTTCTTGTAATCGGCCAGCCCGCCTAGTCTGCCCAGCTTGGGCCTCGGGCTCTTGCCCTGGCGATAGCGCGTCAACCTAGGGGACCTCCTCCACGCGCAGTATGACGCGGGTTCAGAGGCTTGTCAAGCCTGAACGTTCCGATTCCGTAACGAAAGAGGGCCCCGGCCGGGGAAGCTCGGGGCCCGAGGGAGCAGCAGCCAAGGACAGCCGCTACACCCAAGTAACATATCCAGGCCGAGCCAGATGTCAAGTGATATCCGAGCTATAGGCCAGGAATGTCCCCAGGCCCAGGAGGCACCCCCAACCCCTCAGCGCCCATCGCCCTCAACTCCTGCCGCTCCCGACGCTCAGCCCGAGCCTTCTCGCACCACGCACACGGACAACGAGGCTTGTCCCACCGCTTGAGCCCAGGCCGACCACCATCCCGTGTGCGCCGAAACCCCTCGCCCGTCCTGCGTGTCCTGCTCATGCTGAGAGTATGACGCCAAGAGGAGATGTGTCAAGGGGGAGTATTCGGGGAGGGATGGGACCCACCAGGAGGTTCAGGGGGCCCCAACGCGCCCGCGCGACCCCCCCCGGGGGCCTGTGCGCGCCGAATCCGCTACAGTGGAGAGGAAAGGGGGCAAGCATGAGAATCGCGCAAGTACGCCTGAGTGCCGAGGAGATGACAGGACTCCTCACGATGATGGAGAGGATCGCCGACACGCAGGCTGGCGACTGCATGGACGTGGCGGAGCGAGTCGCCGAGCGTGCGCCTGGAATCGCCAAGCGCCACGACAACCTTGCGGATGTATGGCTGAGGCTGGCAAACGCTTCCCGGGATGTCCTGCGCACCTACGCCAAGAAGGTCGGCGGCTGATGACCACCGTCTGGATTCGCTGTGCGGCCTGGGGCATCATCGGGGGCGGGCTGTTGACCATCCTGGCGCTTTTCGCATCTTTCGCAGTTAGCTGAGAGGGGGCACCATGTGCAGGGACTACGGCAACGGGATTTCGCTCGTTTGGCTGCCTGTCAATCAGGCCTACGCGGTCATGTGGTTCGATCAGGTGCTGCGCATCTTCAACGAATACGCCGAGGCACACGCTGAGGCGCTGTGGCTCACTTCCAAGGCATCCTAGGTCCGGCGTGATGCGCCGCTTTCCATCGGCCGATCAGATTCCGGGGGAGCGGGGTCTTACTCCCGCCCCCTTATCTGATGCGGTGTCGCCTCATCTCTCCGCGCATGGCACTGCTTTCGGGTTGCGCCTTGCTCTTGAGGGGTTGAGCGATGCGTTGGGCGTTGCTCAGAAGCCGGATTCCGGCCTTGATGGTTCAAGCTGCGCTGGTGCGGTTCCTGCTCTTCGGTTGCCGGGGTTATCTGATGTGTCGCTGGCCTTGCCTTCGGCGACGGCGCAGCGACTTGGCCCGCTCGCCTGCGGCTCGCCTGGGCGACTGTCGGTAGCAGGGCGGGGGCGCAGGGTTGTGCGTGTCGGCCTGTCCTCCGTGGATGGCCCCGCGCTGCCCTCTACCCTTAGCGCGATTTGCACGATTTGTCAAGCAAAGTTGACGGAATGTTCCCGATCGGTAACATCGGGCGGGGTTTGCGCTGGTCCCCGATTATATCACTAGCGCGCTAACGAAAGGGGGCACGTTGTGGGCGTTGAGCTACGGTACACCGTCGAGTGCGACTGCTGCGGAGAGGGGTTCGGCTGCATGGAGTCAAGCAGCCTTGCCATGGCCCGGGCGCTGCACGCCAACGGCTGGCACTACGACCGGGGGCAGGGCGACCTGATCTGCGCCGAGTGCGTCAAGCGGGGCGACTGGAGCAGCCCCGCCTCGCTTTCGCCGATCACCTACGTGCGCGCCGCTGACCTCCGGGTCTCGGCTGAGGATCTCCTGAGGGACAACGAGCACAGCGCCAAGTAGCGCCGAAAGGGCCCCACAGGGCCCTTGTGGCGGGGCTGGCCGCCCGCCGCCTGATGAGGCAGGCCAAGTGAAAGGGGGCACCATGCACGTCTGCGGCTGGGTCGTGACTAAGAAGGGCGGTCCCAAGGCTTACAGCGAGCCCTGGGTTGTCTGCCCGGATGAGGGCAGCGGCGTTCGGTTCTGGGAAGGCGACCACGACACAAAGGCCGCCGCCATCGCTGCCGCCACCGAGCTCAACGACGGCGAGCCGCCGGAGGTATTCAAGCGCGACCCCGGCAAGGTCGGCGCCTGGATTCCCGACGGCAAGTGAAAGGGGGCACCATGACCACCCAATACGAAGCGGTCTCCATCTTCATCAACAACGAGCCCAACCGCTGGATTGTCAAGGTCAAGGGCTGGAAAGGTGAGACCGTGGCCGACTGCGGCACCGAGGGAGAGGCCAGCGCCCGCATGATCGCCGCCGCCCTCAACACCCAGCCCGATCTCCTGTCCGCCGCGCGATGGTCCCTTGTGCGATTCACGCGCGGCACTGAGCCCAACGAGCCACAGTTGGCGGAAATCGTGGACATGCTCCGCGCCGCCATAGCCAAGGCCGAGAAGGCATAGTCTGGCCGGCCATCGCCGGCCCAAGTGAAAGGGGGCAATCCGTGAGCAAGAAGGACTTCATCGCTCTGGCCGATGTCATCAGGGAGAGGCGCGAACACTTCAGCACCAGGGCCATAGAGGCGCTCGCCGGGTTCTGCGCGAGCCAGAATCCCCGCTTCCTGCGGGAGCGCTGGCTGGCCTACATCGAGGGCGAGTGCGGCCCGTCGGGCGGCAAGGTCAAGAGCTAGGCGCGGAGGGGCGGCCCGAAAGGGCCGCTAACGCGGCAGGCCGGTCCCAAGCCCGGCCACAACGAAAGGGGGCACCATGTCAACCATGAAAGAGCTCTACGATCAGTGGCTGGACGAACTGCGGCTGGAGGACTTAAACCTCAGCCTGTCAACGTCCTACGTGCTAGAACAGGTGGACCCGACGGCGTATCACTGCGGCTTCGGCGACTTCACCGACGGCGCAACGTTCGCCTGTGAGGACTGCGGGCTCGACTTCCAGAACACCGACCATCTGACCCTGGAGGACGCCGTAATCTGCCCGGGCTGCGCCGGCCTGGAGGTCTGCCCGGAGTGCGGCGAAGAGGTCAGCAGCGGCGATTGGGCAGAACATCGCATGTGCGGGCGCTGCGCGGAGAAGGCCGAGGCCGAAGAGGCGGCGGCCGAGTAGAAAGGGGGCACCAGATGGAGTGCACAACCTGCGGCTATGACCTGGAATCCGGCATCTGCCCGGATTGTCACGAAAAGGCCCTGGATGACGGGATCGAGGAGCGGCTCGAAGTCGTGCGCTGCCAGCACTGCGACGAAATCCTGGGCTGGGCCAAGGAGATGAACCCGGGGGCCCGGATCTCCTGCGACGAGTGCGAGACCCGCGCGGAGGACGCAATCCGCGAAGAGGCCACAATCGACGCCGTGGGCAGCATGCGCGACACCCTGGACGAGATATGCCATGCGCTGACGGGCAAGCACGTTCACGAGCTCTCGGTGGCCGACGTGGACCGCACCCCGGGCCTTGATGAACTGCTGCACTGCTGGGACGCGGAGCAGGCAGCCTAACGAAAGGGGGCACCATGCCACGCTACAAAGTGACGATCTGGAGGACCATAGAACAGGTCTGGGAGATCGAGGCCAAGGACGAGGACGACGCCGAGGCCCGATTCTGGGAGGGCAAGCTGCTCGCCGAGACCTCGGACCCGGACGACGGCCGCAGCTTCGACGCCACGGTCGAGCCGGTGACGGGCCCTGCGGGCGATCCCGCGCCGCGCTGCGCCACCGAGTTCACCGGCCCGAAATGCGGCCATTCGGCCTGCTCCCAGCACTACATCGAGAGCGGCGATCCGGCCTGCATCGAGGGCCAGGAGTAGAATCGCACTGCACCTGGGGATTTCGTGACAATGCCCGTTGACTTTCGTGACAATCGGAGGCATCATTACGTGACACCGAAGGGAAAGGGGGCCAATCCGTGACAAACTGCGGGCGCTGCGACGGGAGCGGGCTGATCCCGGTGCCGTGGGACGAGTCGGTCTCAACCTGCCCAGACTGCGACGGCAGCGGCGATCTGGACGACGAGCTTTCCTGCGAGCACTGCCACGATAAGGTGCGGGGCACGCTCTGCCACCATCCCGAGGGCCGTGGTCTCTGCCGGCACCAGGGACGGCCGAGCGAGTGCCCGCTGATGGGGGCAGGGCTGGGCGGTCAGAAAGACCCCCTTTCCCCGCCCGAGCCCAGGGCTGGGGGGCCTTCGGGCCCCCCGCCCACCCTGAATATCCCGGCGGTGCGCTGCGAAGCCTGCGGCAAGCAGTTCATCTGCCCGAGCAGCGTCATGCTTCACATGGTAACGGACAGGCACTACAATTTCGAGCCGATCAAGGAGGACTGATGGCAAAGTACATCGAGAAGGGCGGGGTCCTGGTGCCCCACAGCGCCAACGGCAGCGAGAAGAAGGGCCAGCGCTTCAGGGTCAGCCACGGCAGCCGCCAGACGTTCGCCGAGGGCATACAGGAGAAGATTCGCGAGGGCGGGGCCGAGCCGGAGGGCCAGCCACCGGGCGCGGCACCCGTGGAGACAGCGGCCCAGCCGCCGGCCCCGCCCGCAGCCCCGGTCGAGGGGCCAGTGTGCCAGAATCCCGAGTGCGCCAAGCCCATTGAGTACACGGGCAAGGGCCGGAGGAAAAGCTACTGCGACGGCGTATGTAAGCGCCGCGCCAAGTACCTGAGGGACAAAGCGAAAGGGGGCAGCAGTGATCGCAAGAAGCGGGGAGGTAAGCGCTCTCGGAAGAGAGGAGCGGCTGCGCAAGGCCGCCACAATCGCAAGAAACAGTAACCGCGAAGTCCTGGTCGCCCTGATCTTCAGCCTGTTGGCCGAGGACCGCCTGAGCTACGGCTCGGCCGACCACCTGCTGGACAAGATCGCCCGGGATGCCCGGAGGGAGGCCGACACCTATGGCCCCTGACGAGCCCCGCCAGTCCTGCCACTTCTGCGGCTGGCGCTCCACGCGCGAGGATTTCGTGGAGTGCAGCCGCTGCGGTGCGGTCTGCTGCATCACGCGGGGCAGTCCCTGCGCGGTGGACATCGGGGGCAGCGAGATACTCTGCCCGGACTGCGACCACGAGGTAGCGCTTGAACAGGAGGACCAGGAGTGAGCCTCAAGGCCGAGGAGCGAGTCGAAAACCTGGAGCGCCTGGAACACCTCGCGCTGTCCCGGCAGAGTGTGTATCTGCCCGGGTCGCCCTGCTGGGGCAAGCCCCGCCCGGCTGCGTTCGTCCAGAACCTCCAGGGCCGGGTGCTGGTCCATCTCTTCCGCAAGGGCCTGCGGGTGTACGGCCCCCCGAGGCAGAAGCCGTGAGCCGCAAGACGTGCCCCACCTGCCGGCAGCGCTGGCCCCAGGGCAAGGACCCCGTGGAGGCCGACGCCAACGCCCTGATGTCCCTGCGCATCGGCGATCTGGTCAAGGGGCTCAGGCCCAGCAGTGATGCCATGGAGGTCGAGCTCTTCGGCGCCGAGTGTGGGCCCATGGGCCTGGACGCCCTGGCCCGCAGGATCATGGAGCTTCAGGAGTCGAGGGATCTTCTCGAAATGGCGCAGGGCCGGCTGGAGAGCGCGCTCGCCGATCTGGCGGGCACGCCCCTGGCCATGAGCGCCCCGCGCTACATCCAGACCCACGGCCGGGAGATTGACGGCGATGGGCTGGCCACCACGTATGAGGTCCGGGCCGCCGGCTTCGTTGTCACCTGCTCTGAGGGCCGGCTGCGCGTGACCGAGGAGGAGAGCGATGGGAACTGAACTCGCACCCGTCAACGTGAAGGACATCGACAAGGCCCTGGCCGTCTACAGCGACGAGCTGAACCGTGCCCTGGCCGGCCGCATGGACCGGGATTACTTCCTGCTCTGCGCGGCCACGGCGATCAGGCGCGACCCCGGCATGTTCTCGGAGCAGTGCCGGTCGAGCTTGATGGCCGCCGTGTTCCAGAGCGCCAAGTGCCAGCTCCCGGTGGGCGACGGCACCCAGCGGGCCTGCCTCGTGCGCTACAAGCACGAGGTCCAGTTCCAGCTCATGTTCCAGGGGCTGATCGACCTCGCCTACCGGAGCGGCCAGATCAAGAGCATCAGCGCCGATCTCGTGTTCGAGGGCGAGGACTTCGTGTGGCAGGGCACCGGCCAGCCGGTGAGGCATCAGCCGCCCTGGGCCCGGGAGCAGGACATCGACAAGATGCTGGGCGGCTACGCCCAGGCCGAGACCCTGCTCGGCGGCTGGGTCGTGGTGCGCATGGGCAAGAAGGAGCTGGACGGCATCAAGAAGAGGTCCAAGAGCTTCCAGCGTGGCAAGGGGCCGTGGATCGACTTCGAGCCCGAGATGCACAAGAAAACCCTGCTCAAGCGCCTGTGCAAGATGCTGCCCAAGTCCATCTTCCCGCAGGCCGTGCACTCGCACATGGAGCAGGAGGACGCCCTGGAGTTCAGGAACATGCGCGAGGCCGAGATCGTGGTGCACGACCCGGCGCCGGCCCCGGATGCCGAGCCGCTGCCCGAGGAGGTCACGAGCCTGCGCCAGTCGCTCAAGGAACTGCTGGCCACGCTGCCGCCCGACAAGTCGGATGCCATTCTCGAGGCCAGCGGGATTCCCAAGCTGGAGGAGTGCACCGACGTGGTGCTGATGCGCAAGGCGTACAAGGCTGCCGAGGAAGAGGCCGTTGCCTGAGCCCCCCGATGGGTGCGAGAGCGCCGTCCGGCTGGAAGATGTGGCCCTTTACACCAGATGCCACAGGGCCTACATGTTGGCGCGTGTCGAGGAGGTCCCGCCAACTCTGTCGGGCTACACCGCCACCGAGGCGGC